>Ga0307990_1000059_pt1 | contig 99661 bp, 82 predicted proteins | sample EllFjometagen129_FD_203168 | JGI IMG/M metagenome (GOLD analysis project Ga0307990, IMG submission 203168) | Marine microbial communities from Ellis Fjord, Antarctic Ocean - #129 | ecosystem: Environmental > Aquatic > Marine > Unclassified | place: Southern Ocean | collected 2014-10-08 | reverse complement strand
ATAGAGGGCTGACAAAATATTGTCTATTTCATTGCTGCACAAAAATATAAAATATTGCAAAACAGAAAATTAGAAAGTATGTTAAAACATTTTAAGAAAATAAATTTGGATTACAACATAGAAGTGTCTGTCCATAAAGTCGATACTTTTCTGATTTCGCCTGCGCGACCCCTTAGTCCCCTAAAGGGGAAACCCCCCGCTGCCAGTGCGTTGGCTGGTTCTCCCCTTCAGGGGAGTTAGAGGGGTGTGCGGCAGATTACGAGTTTATAGACCGACTCTAATTAGAGTCTGTCCAGAAAGTCGATACTTTTCTGATTTCGCCTGCGCGACCCCTTAGTCCCCTAAAGGGGAAACCCCCCGCTGCCAGTGCGTTGGCTGGTTCTCCCCTTTAGGGAAGCCAGCCTTGCCGGCTAGGCAGGTTAGGGGGGTGTGGGGCGGAATATGAGTTTATAGACGGACACTAATTAGTGCCTGTCCATAAAGTCAACTATCTCGATGCGAGGCCAAAGAATTTCCCGCAGATTTCGCTGATTAGCGGAGATTTTATCTGCGCTAATCAGCGAAATCTGCGGGAAACATTGCTAAAAAGACAGTATCTAATTAGACTGTAGATTCCTCCCTCGGAAAATATTTAGTTTCTATTCATACAGTTCAGGTCATCAAAAGCTACTTCAAGCCTTTTCACTATACTGCCTTCCATTTCGCGAAGCCATTTGCGGGGGTCGTAGTATTTTTTGTTGGGTTTGTCTTCGCCATCAGGATTCCCGATTTGTCCCTGGAGATATCCTTCATTTTTCTTGTAATAATTCATCACACCTTCCCATGCAGCCCATTGGGTGTCGGTATCGATGTTCATTTTAATAGCGCCGTAGCCGATGGCTTCACGGATTTTTTCCTGTGGAGAGCCTGAACCACCATGGAAAACAAAGTTTACAGGATTATGCGCCGTGTTAAATTTTTTCTGAATATAGTCCTGTGAGTTTTTCAAAATTACCGGCTCTAATTTTACATTGCCTGGCTTATAAACACCGTGAACATTGCCAAAGGCAGCAGCGATTGTAAATCTGTCGCTGACTTTTTTAAGTTCTTCGTAAGCAAACGAAACTTCCTCAGGTTGGGTATAGAGCTTTGAGCTGTCAACATGCATATTGTCAACACCATCTTCTTCGCCGCCGGTGATGCCCAGCTCAATTTCGAGGGTCATCCCCATTTTGCTCATCCGTGCGAGGTATTGTTTGCAAATGGCAATATTCTCCTCTATGGGCTCTTCGGAAAGGTCGAGCATGTGTGAGCTAAAAAGCGGTTTGCCATGCTGTGCAAAGAATTTTTCGCCTTCGTCCAATAGCCCGTCAATCCAGGGGAGGAGTTTTTTGGCGGCGTGGTCGGTATGAAGAATAACGGCAACGCCGTATAATTCAGCCATTTTATGAATGTGCATAGCCCCGATAACTGAGCCTGCAATAGCTGCCTGTTCGTTGGAGTTTGAAATGCCTTTGCCTGCATTAAAAGCAGCGCCGCCATTTGAAAACTGAATGATAACAGGTGAGTTAACTTTTGCAGCAGCTTCAAGTACTGCATTTATCGAGTTGCTGCCCACCACATTTACCGCGGGGATTGCGAAATTATTTTTTGCAGCTATGGCAAAAATTTTCTGAACATCATCACCGGTTACAACACCGGGTTTTACTACTTCTAATACTTTTTCCATGATAATTATGTATTGATTTAATTGTGTGAATAAACGAAATTTAAGTCTGCAAAGGTATAATTAATTATGCTTTTAATTATTCACTCCTGCCTTTAACTAATTGTTAATAATGGGGTTTCGGAATGTTCGCCTGCCTGCCCAAAACTGACTTCAGTTAATTTTTATCTATAATTCCAAAAAACTTATCAAAAACTTAACAATTAAGCAATGCTTTTTGGACATAACCGAAGAATCCAAAAAATCGAGAAAGGTTGTGCAGCGTGTTACTCCAGTATTTGTAAATTGTGTAACAAAGCTAAAAAGCATGTGGGCCTAAATATGTTGTTGCAGAATTATTTTTTTTGCTTAGGTAGGAGTGTGGATTTTTAGAGTTTGCAATTAGCGCTAACATTCCTCTGCCCGCATCAGCGTTTGCATCGACAACTGTTGTGATAAGATTTTGGGTAAGGCGTTAAAATAGAGGATTGTTGACATAGATGTTTGTATCTTTGGAAAATAATCTGAAGATCATGAATGATAATAATTCAAATATTAATGTAAACAAGATCGTAAAACATTGGCTTGAAACATCCGAGGATGACTATCAAACAATGTTGACCTTATTTGATTCAAAAAAATTTAGTTGGGCATTATTTATTGGGCATATTTCAACTGAAAAATTACTCAAAGCACTTTATGTAAAGAAATATGAGAAACATGCCCCATTTACACACAACTTATTTCGCTTAGCTGAGCTAATTGATTTAGATCTTTCAGATGAACAGGCAGACTGGTTGGATGAAATAACTTCTTTTAATTTAAACGCCAGATATGATGATTATAAAAGAGAATTTTATTCTATTTGCACCTATAAGTACACACAAAGCTGGATTGAAAAAATTAAAAGTATAAGGATATGGATCAAAAAGATGCTATAATTATTGCCCATCAATATGCTGATGCAGTTAAGTCAAAGTATGATTACAGTCAAATTATTCTTTTTGGCTCGTACGCGAAAGGGAATTTCAATAAAGATAGTGATATCGATATTGCTGTAATATTAAAAGATTACGATAATAAAATGGTTGTGCAATTGGACTTAATGCGATTAAGACGTAAAATAGACAGTAGGATCGAACCCCATCCATTTAGGCAAAATGAATTTGAAATAACAAATCCAATGGTGAGTGAAATCATGAAATATGGTCAGGAAATTTGGAGACAAGATTAGAACATATTTTGACATACGAAAACAAAACCAGGAGGATTTCCCATTTACTTGCCCACCCCGAAGATTTTGAGGAAGCAATAAAATTAGCCGTTTCAGATAATCAATCACCGCTTTTCGGCTTTCGGTTATTAATTCACAAATTCAGCAAAAATGTGAATTAATCAGGTTAAGTCATTAAGGTATTTATCCATGAGCCTGGAAACAGGATACTCACCGAGGGTGGAAGCCGGCAAAATCAAATAATCTTTAGGGAGAATCTTGATTTGTTTATTTGCTGTTATCTTAATAAAAACGGCAAAGATTTTTTGATGCGTGAGCTGATGGACATAAGTTTTTGAAACAACATGGATGTCTGATTGATCAGGATTTACAAATTGCCATATTTGTTCCTTATGTATCAAATCTGCGGCCTGGATTTCTTTTAGGCTTTCAATCATTGGAAATTCATACAAGCCTTTCCAGATGTCGTTTTCACCGCGTTTTTTAATGATGGTAAAAAGCTCGTTGTTTTTATTAAATGTGATAAAGAGATAGGTAAAATACCTTGTTTTTATTTTGATTTTTGAAATTTTCGATGGCAATTTATCCACCAAACCTTTCTGATATGCAAGGCAATTGTCGCTAAAGATGCATTGTTCACAGTCAGGATTTTTTGGTTTGCAATAGATGGCCCCAAACTCCATCATGGCCTGGTTGAATTTTCCGGGCTGCGCTTTGTCGATGAGATTTTCGAGGGCTGACTTTATTTTTTTTAAACCCGGGGCGCTGTTCACGACTTCTTCGATGGCATACCAGCGGCTAAGCACACGCATCACGTTGCCATCGATAACTGGTTTAGCCTCATTAAATACAATGGATGAAACTGCAGCCGCGGTATATTCACCAACACCTTTCAGTTTCAACAAATCGTTGTAGTTGTCGGGGAAAATGCCATTTAATTTTTCAACCACGGTTTTTGCTGCATGATGCAGGTTGCGTGCTCTTGAATAATATCCGAGCCCCTGCCACAGTTTCAAAACACTGTCTTCGTCTGCCTCTGCCAAATCCTGAACTATTGGAAAATAGTCAATAAATTTCATGTAATAACTCATGCCCTGATCTACCCTTGTTTGTTGAAGGATGATTTCGGAAAGCCAGATTTTGTAAGGGTCGGAAGTATTTCGCCAGGGTAAGTCCCTGTGGTTAATATCGTACCATTGTAAAAGCCTTGTTGTTTTTGTCATCTTGATAATTAATTCCAGAGCTGAAACCTGATTTTCACTGTTATTGTTCAAATTAATCCACAGCAAGGGGATCAAACGTTTTTTTTTTAAAGACAACAAAGAAAAAATATCTCATTTTACTGATTAACAAATTTTTAAAAAATTATCAATTTCTTGTTGGATTAAAAAAAATTATATATTTGCAGCCCTATTTACGAATCTAATAATCAAATCTTTAAATAGTATTATGACAAAAGCAGAAATTGTAGCAGAGATTGCCAATAAAACAGGGATAGAAAAGTCGAATGTACAAACAACTGTTGAGGCTTTTATGGATACCATTAAAAACTCCATGGTTAATGGTGAGAACGTTTATTTAAGAGGCTTTGGTAGCTTTACTATCAAAAAAAGGGCGGAGAAGACCGGAAGGAATATTTCAAAAAATACCACCATCATCATTCCTGCTCACAATATTCCGGCTTTCAAACCGGCTAAGACCTTTGTGAATGAAGTAAAAGATAATGTAAATGTTAAATAGAAAGGGTTAAGAAATGCCAAGTGGAAAAAAAAGAAAAAGACATAAAATGGCGACACACAAACGTAAAAAGCGTTTGCGCAAAAACAGGCATAAGAAGAAGTAAATTCTTTAAATATTAAAAATTATTGCATACGTCAAAAGGTTTTACTATTTGATTTATGCGATAATTTTTTTATGCATATTACAATTCGAACCTATAAAAAAGGAAGTAGTATTTATTATCAAAAACGCAGAGTGTGGATAGGGATTTAGTTATTAATGCAAATTCCTCCGGGGTTGATATAGCATTTCTCGAGGATAAGCATCTGGTTGAGCTCACAAAGGAAAAATCAAACAAAAAGTATTCAGTTGGAGATGTTTACCTTGGTAAAGTTCGTAAACTTATGCCAGGGCTTAATGCTGCATTTGTAAACGTTGGCTACGAAAAAGATGCTTTTTTGCATTACCTCGATCTTGGGCCGCAGGTGCGTTCGTTGATTAAATACACCCGGCTTGCCAGTGCAGGTAAAATCAGTACACTTCCACTAAGCGAATTCAGGCTTGAACCGGATATCGAAAAAACCGGAAAAATTGCTGATGTACTCACTATAAATCAACCCATACTGGTTCAAATTGCCAAAGAACCTATTTCTACAAAAGGTCCCAGGGTTTCATCCGAAATTTCTTTTGCCGGGCGTTATCTTGTTTTGGTACCCCTTGCCGATCGTATTTCTGTTTCACAGAAAATAAGAAGTATTGACGAGCGTAAACGCCTCAAACGCCTCATTAAAAGTATAAAACCAAATAATTTTGGTGTTATCGTCAGAACTGCCGCCGAGAATAAAATGGTGGCCGAACTGGATTCCGATCTTAAAGAATTATTGGAAAAATGGGAATCGATATCCAAGAAACTTAATAAGGCCGAGGCTCCAACAAAGATTGTGAGCGAACTCGACCGTACCTCGGCCATGTTGCGTGATCACCTCAACGAGTCATTCAATAATATCCATGTTGATGATTCGGCATTGGCCGAAGAAGTTAAAACCTTTATAAAACATATTGCCCCCGAAAAAGCCGGAATTGTAAAATATTACAGCGGCTCAAAGCCAATTTTTGAGCACTTTGGTGTTGAAAAGCAAATTAAGAACTCTTTTGGTAAAATTGTAACTATCAAAAGTGGCGTTTACCTTATCATCGAGCATACAGAGGCTATGCATACCATCGATGTAAACTCCGGGCACAGGGTAAACAAAGATAAAAACCAGGAGAGCAACTCACTGGAAGTTAACCTGGAGGCAGCTACCGAAATTGCACGTCAATTGCGCCTAAGAGATATCGGTGGAATTATTGTTGTTGATTTTATCGATATGACCGAAGCAAAGCACCGACGTCAGCTTTTCGTGAAATTGAAGGAGGAGATGGCTCGGGATAAGGCTAAACACATTATTTTGCACCCCAGTAAATTTGGCCTGATTCAAATTACCAGGCAAAGGGTAAGGCCGGCAATGAAAATCGAAACCCTTGAAAAATGTCCTGTTTGCAATGGTAGCGGCGAAAGCAAAGCAACCATCCTTATCATCGATGAAATCGAAAATAATTTGCAGTACCTCATCCAGGAACAAAACGAAAAAAGATTGAATATTACTGTTCATCATTTTGTTTATGCCTATCTAACCCGCGGATTCCCATCGCTTAGGCTTAAATGGATGTGGCAATACAAATGCCGCCTGTCGATAAAACCATCATCATCACATCATTTTCTGGAATATCATTTCTTTAATAAGAATAATGACGAGTTGAAGATGTAATGATTTTCAGGCAAACCCACCTTATTAAAACTTCAATAAAATTTTTACTTTTGCCCGCCTGTTGCTTCATTATGAAGCAACACTGATTTATCCGATAATAATTTACACAAAATACCACGCATGGAAACAGTTGTGAGCGGCATTAGGCCGACAGGAAATCTGCACCTTGGGAATTACTTTGGTGCCATAAAAAATTTTCTCAGAATGCAGGAAGAGTTTAACTGCTTTTTCTTTATTGCTGACTATCATTCGTTAACTACCCACCCAACACCCCAGGATTTGCATGGAAATGTGAAGCGGGTTTTGGTTGAATATCTAGCCACAGGAATCGATCCCGAAAAATCAACTTTGTATATTCAAAGCGATTTGCCCGAAACTGCCGAGTTGTATTTATTGCTAAATATGAATGCATACATGGGCGAGCTTGAGCGCGTTACAACTTTTAAGGAAAAATCCCGCAAGCAACCCGAAAATGTGAATGCCGGATTACTTACCTACCCTTCGTTGATGGCTGCCGATATTATTATTCATAAGGCACACAAAGTTCCGGTAGGTAAAGATCAGGAACAGCATCTTGAAATGACCAGGACTTTTGCCCGTCGCTTTAACAGAATGTATGAACAGGAATTTTTTCCAGAGCCTACTGCCTTTAATTTTGGTGATAATCTGATTAAAATTCCCGGACTTGACGGTAGTGGAAAAATGGGAAAATCAGAAGGTGAGGGCAATGCCATTTTTCTTGGAGAAGATCCAAAATCTATCAGGAAAAAAATAATGCGGGCTGTAAGCGATGCAGGCCCCACCGAACCAAATTCGCCAAAATCGGAGCCGGTCGAAAACTTGTTTAGCTTATTAAAGGTAGTTTCGACTGAAGAGGTGGTTGCTTTTTTTGACGAGCAATACAATAGCTGTAAAATAAGATATGGTGATTTGAAAAAACAACTCGCCGAAGATGTAATTAATTTTACAGCGCCTCTGCGCGAGCGGATACTCGAGGTTTCGGCCGATGAAAAGTACCTGAGTAAAGTTGCAAAAATGGGCGCTGAAAAAGCACACGAAAGCGGGGCTAAAACTGTAAAAGAAGCCCGGGAGATAATCGGTTTTAGAAGTTTTTAATATTAAACGCTAAGTTGGGTCTGTCCATAAAGTCGTCACTTTCACTTGCCCCGGGTTTTAACCCGGGGATTAATGAATTTAGCAATGCCTCCCCCGCCTTTTCGCTGTCAATGCCTTCGGCATTGACAGCGAAAAGGCGGGGCATTCATCACATCAATTTAATCCACAACCTAAAGGATGTGGAAATTGATATTTCAAAAAAAACTTACTTTAAAGACCGACACTAAGTTGGGTCTGCTGAAAAACTTAGAATATTAAAAGCACGGAGTTTTGCAGGAAATCATTAAAAAACATGAGGTATGAAAGCAATCAGGAATTTGCTTCTGTTTATCGGTTTTGGCCTGCTGGTTATTTCGTTGTTTGGATGGTATTCCGGATTTTATACAGGCGTAAGCATTGAGGTCAGGGAACTTGGGCCAATTTATGCTGTTTATGAAGACCATGTAGGCGAATACAGCGAAACAGGTCAAATCAAGGAAAAGTTGTTTGGTATGCTTTGGGATGATGGAATTGACAATTATAAGGATTTTGGAATTTATTATGACGATCCCGGAAAAACCAGGACCGGGGAAATGAGGTGTAAAGTTGGCTGTGTTATAGAGCAAAATCAGGTAGCTGAATTGGATCAGGTAATGGATAAGTACAATCTTTTTATTCTTGACCGTCAAAAGGTAGCGGTAATTGAGTATCCATACATTAATTTGTTTTCGCTCTATGTTGGAATTTATAAAAGCTATCCTAAGTTAAGGGAATATGCTGCTGCCAATAGTTACCTTGATGCCCCAATTATCGAGATTCTTGATGAATCAAAGGATATTCAATTTATTTTACCCCTTGTGGAAAGGGAATAATTTATATCGAAATTTATAATAGCAATAATTAGACTAAAGGATTATGGCTCAAAATGTATCAACAGCCATTGTGCGCGAAAAGGTTGTGCTGGTTGGCATAATCACTGCCAAAGACGATGAATCCAGAATTGACGAATATCTTGATGAGTTGGCATTTTTGGTTGAGACCGCGGGTGGTATCCCGCTTGGGCGGTTTAAGCAAAAGCTTGCCAATCCTGATCCACGCACCTTTATCGGCTCGGGAAAACTTAATGAAGTAGCAGCTTATGTTAAAGCCGAAAAGGTTGACCTGATCGTTTTTGATGATGAACTCAGTGGATCGCAAATCAAAAATATTGAGAAAATATTAGAGATACGAGTGCTTGATCGTACCGGGCTTATTCTGGATATTTTTGCCCTAAGGGCACGAACAGCACACGCGAAAACCCAGGTTGAACTGGCACAATACGAATATTTGCTCCCACGACTTACGCGTATGTGGACACACCTTGAGCGGCAGCGTGGTGGAATCGGGATGCGTGGGCCTGGTGAAACCGAGATTGAAACCGACCGCCGGATTATCCGCGATAAAATTGCTTTGCTCAAGAAAAAGATGGAATTGATCGACAAACAAATGTCGGTTCAGCGTAAAGGCAGGGGCAGCATGATTCGGGTGGCGCTGGTTGGCTATACCAATGTTGGCAAATCTACCATCATGAACCAACTTGCCAAAGCAGAAGTATTTGCCGAAAACAAACTTTTTGCTACCCTCGATACTACAGTTAGAAAGGTAGTAATCGAAAATCTCCCTTTTCTGCTTTCCGATACTGTTGGGTTTATCCGCAAACTTCCCCACGGCTTAGTGGAATCTTTTAAATCAACGCTTGATGAGGTGAGGGAAGCCGACCTCCTGCTTCATGTGGTTGATATTTCCCATCCCGAATTTGAGGAGCAAATTCATATCGTGAATGAAACACTAAACGAAATTGAAAGTTCAGGAAAGCCAACAATAATGGTTTTCAACAAAGTGGATGCCTACACCTGGATCGAAAAAGAAGAGGATGATCTTAGCGAAGCAACAAAAGAAAATGTAACACTTGAAGAACTTAAAAACTCGTGGATGGCCAAAAATAATGACCCTGCCATTTTTATCTCGGCGAAGCATAAGGATAATTGGGACGACTTTAGGGATTTGATTTATGAAAAAGTAAAAGCGATTCACATCAAACGATATCCTTACAATGACTTTTTGTATCAAGATGATTTTGAATAATAATCTTTCTGCTTCAACAAGCGGAAGAATACTTTAAAACAACGGTATGAAAAAAGTTCATTTATATTTGCTCTCCCTTTTATCCGGGCTAATCCTCAGCCTTGCATGGCCAATGTACGGATTCCCGTTTTTGCTTTTTATTGGATTTATCCCCTTGCTTTTTATCATCGACCACCTTGACGAGTACAAGCACAATTTCCATAAATACAGCATCTTCCAGTATAGCTATATTGCTTTTTTTACCTGGAATTTATTGACCACCTGGTGGATTTGGAATTCTACTATATTTGGAGCTATCATGGCCGTACTACTCAATTCCTTATTCATGGCCATTGTTTTTACCGTTTATCATTTGAGCAGGCAAACGTTTTTAAAAAAATCCGGCGCCATTTATCTCCTGGTTTTTTATTGGATTAGTTTTGAATATTTGCATCTCGACTGGGACTTGTCGTGGCCCTGGCTAAATTTGGGCAATGGATTTGCAATGTTTACAAAGTGGGTGCAGTGGTACGAATACACAGGTGTGTTTGGTGGCTCGCTCTGGGTGCTGGTGATGAATTTCTTTATTTATAAAATCATTAAAAACTATTTAGATAAATCTCCCAAACAAAAGATTATCTGGAGTATCGCGCGGGCTGCAATTACCCTGGTTGTTCCTTTGATCATTTCCATAATCATGTACAACAATTACAGCGAAAAGGGCGAAGTTGCAGAAGTTGTTGTTGTCCAGCCCAACGTTGATCCCTGGAATGAGCAATACGTTCTCCCACCAAGTAAGATTATTGCCAGGAATATCGACCTTGCCGATTCGTTGGTTACTGATGAAACTGATTTTGTGGTTAGCCCCGAATCAGCAATGCAGGATGATATCTGGCTTACCTCCATCGAAAATTCACCCTCGGTTAAGCAAATTCGGAAATTCTTAGTAAAGCATCCCAAGTCCAATTTTGTGATTGGGGCTTCCACCTTTAGATTATTTAATGAAAATGAGACTTTGACCAACACGGCACGGAAATTTTCGGATGTGGAAAAATATTACGAAGCATTCAATACTGCGCTATTTTTTAATCAGGATAAAGTGGTGGGGATTTATCATAAATCCAAACTTGTTCCCGGCCCTGAAAAGATGCCTTTCCAACACTTACTCAAGCCCATTCAAAACCTTGCTTTCGACCTGGGGGGAACTGTGGGTAGTCTTGGATATTCCGAAAATCGTGAGGTATTTACTTCAAATGATGGGAAGTTTAAAGCAGCGCCCATTATATGTTACGAATCCATTTACGGTGATTATGTGAACGGTTTCGTGAGGAACGGGGCCAACCTTTTGTTAATTATCACCAACGATGGCTGGTGGGGCAATACTGCCGGGCATCGTCAGCATTTTTCTTTTGCAAAACTAAGAGCTGTTGAAACGCGCAGGCCATTGGCGAGATCAGCAAATACAGGAATTTCAGCATTTATCGATCAGCGTGGCGAGGTAATTGAAAAAACCGAATATTGGAAAGCGGCAGTGATAAAGGCAAAATTACATACCAATGATGAGTTTACTTTTTATGTGATTTATGGAGATTATATTGGCCGGATAAGCACATTTATAACTATAATGATGCTCTTGATTTCTATTTCTATATCACTAACCATTCGAAAAAATCAAAGTAGGGATATGACTTTTTCAAAAATATAAAACCCCTGCAAGTTTATGTTTGCAGGGGTTTTCAATTAAATGATTTAATGAAAATTATCTTCTGGTAAGTTAAATTTTTTCAAAGTTCATTTGTTTAAATACTTTTGCGGATTTTTTGACAAAGAGCTTAAATGTATCGTTAATAGCTTGTTTGAAAGTATTAAGATTAATTATTTGAATGTCGTATGTTATTTAGCAGTTTAATTTTCCTGTTCATTTTCTTACCTCTTCTTATTCTGGTTTATTATGTTTTACCAAAGACATTCAGAAATTACATCTTACTCCTTTTTAGTATAGTTTTTTATGCCTGGGGTGGTGTCAGTTATACTATAATCCTAATAACTTCAATTGCGATAAACTATTTTCTTGTAAAACAATTAGAACGAAACATAAAGCCCAAAAAGAAATGGTTAATTACTGGTTTAGTTTTTAATACGCTTGTTATAGTTGTTTTTAAATACCTCGATTTTATCATTGGGAATATTAATGTACTCGGGATTTCTTTTTTTAACAGTTTTGAGGAAATTCCTTTAATGAAAATTGTTCTGCCAATAGGGATTTCATTTTTCACCTTCCAGCAAATGTCCCTTTTGTGGGATGTGTATAGAGATCAAAATTTGAGAAAAACAAGTTTCCCGGATGTTGCACTCTATATTAGTTTGTTTCCTCAACTTATTGCCGGCCCAATTGTAAGGTATCATGATATTGTTGATCAAATAAAGAATCGGGATGAAACAGTTGACCTGTTCCGATCAGGAGTTCAAAGGTTTTTAGTTGGTTTGTTCAAAAAAATCATTATCGCTAATTCGAGTGGTGAAATAGCAGATACCATAATGGCCAGTCCAATTGATAACATAAATACACCAATAGCATGGCTGGGGATTATTGCGTATTCGTTTCAGATTTATTTTGATTTCTCCGGGTATTCCGACATGGCTATTGGTCTTTGTCGAATGTTTGGATTTAGAATTTTAGAGAACTTCAATTTCCCATACATCTCTCAAAGTATTCAGGAATTTTGGAGGCGTTGGCATATTTCCCTTTCAACATGGTTCAAAGATTATGTGTACATACCATTAGGAGGTAACAGAAATGGTTCCGTTAAAACATATTACAATTTATTAATAGTGTTCCTTCTAACCGGAATATGGCATGGGGCAACATGGAGTTTTGTGCTGTGGGGCTTATTTCATGGTTTATTTTTAGTAGTAGAAAGATTAGGTCTGAAAAAAATCTTAAACAAGCTTCCGAAAATAATAAGATGGAGTTACACCATTTTTGTTGTTATGATCGGGTGGGTACTCTTCCGGATAGAACAACTGCCTGATGCTTTAAGTTATATCGGAAAATTGTTTGGAGCCGGAGAGGTTAATAATTTCCATTTAGTTTCATATTTAAATAGAGAACGTGTTATCATTTTAATTTTAGCCACACTTTTTAGTTCTACCATTTTCCTTAAAATTAGATCGTTACTTATTAAATATAAAATTCAAAATACAATTCTTTTTAAAATAGGTGTCGATTTTGCCTTAATCTGTATGTTTATTTATTCGGTTATGTATATTAACTCAGGGTCATACAATCCATTTATCTATTTTCGTTTTTAAAGATGAAAAAAATACAAACGCTATTAAAATTTCAATTGCCGGTAGTTTTTATTTTACTGCTTATTTTACCCTTTTTAAATAGTGAGGTGGGAATTTGGACATTTGAAAGGATAGATGAAAATAGGCGATTTCAAGATTCTTTAAGCCTCGACATTAACAGATTAGATTCTTTTCCAAAAGAGGCTGATGCATATTTAAATGATAATTTTTCGTTTAGAACGCCACTACTCGATTTGTATCATAGAATTAAATTTTCGTATTTTAAAATTTCACCGTACCCCGATAGATCGATTGTAGGAAAAGATGGTTGGTTTTTTATAGCTGGTAGGGAAAAAGAAATCTACGAAGGGAATCTGAATTATTCACAGGCAGCTTTAAATTCTTTTTTAGTTGAATGGAAGTACAGAAAAACATACTTAGACTCCCTGAATATTAAAACTTATTGGATAATTGCCCCGTTCAAACATTATGTTTACAGTGAATATATGCCATTTAACATTTATCATTCTAAAATAAGAAGAGTAGATCAAATAAAAGAATACTTTAAAAAAGAACTGCCCGATTTAATTTTAGATCTGCTTCCTTTATTGAAAGAAAATAAAGATTCTTGTAAATTGTATTATAAATTAGATAATCATTGGAACTCCCACTCAGCCTACCTGGTTACAAAAGGATTATTGGAAAAAATAAGAACAGATTTTCCAAATGATACAGTACCTGACATTCCTCCTTTTGTTTGGGAAGAGAAAGAAGTTAATTCAGGATTTCATTACAACGTCATAGGCATTAAGGAATTAAGTGAAATCAAACAAACGCCTGTTATGAAGAACCTCAATTCGATAAAGGTAGAAAAATATGGATTTAAATTTAACGGGGAGTTTGGATATGCTGACGAATATGAAATAAGATACCTAAACAAAAAATTGAAATCGGGACTTAAGATACTGATTATTAGAGATTCATTTGCCGGTGTACTTATTCCGTTCATCAGAGAAGAATTTAAAGAAAGCGTTTTCATTTGGGATAAGTGGCAATATGGATTGAATAAGCAAATTATTGAGGTTGTCAAACCTGATGTTGTGGTATTTTTAGGGCTTGAAACCCATATAGATAACCTACTTAAGGACTATAAATAAAATATTATAAAGTGATATAACCCATAGTCTCAGTATATTGATAGCAACGCCGGTTAAAATAGCCAATATGTTTGTAATTTAAAAAAAGTTCCGGGAGCGATGCTAACTTAGCTCCTGAAATTAAAAAATTATAAAAACAATGACAAATTTATTCAATTCGATTTTAGTGGCAGGATAAGCACATTTATCACCATTATGATGCTGTTGATTTCTATTTCGCTTTCATTATCGAAAAGGCGGAATTTGGGACGGTAGAAGATAAACCCAAATATAAAACTTTCACTCCTAACCGCTTCAATTCGTTTTCTGACCAGGTATGGTTTTTTTTCGAATTCAACATATTCAGTTAATTCAGATTTTAAATGTCTTTTTTTGACCGTGTTTAGAAATCTGCATTTAGAATAAGGGCTATCCCGTCCCGATAATTATCGGGAGTTATCGGGATTGAACAACCGGGAAAATGAGAATTTGGTCAACCTAACTCACGGGTCTTTATGCCGAAATTGCGAAATCTAATTTCACCAGTTCCCTTTGCCTGTAAGCCAATATATCCATCGAACAGCCCTTCATCTCTGGTATCGGCTGTTAATGTATCATTTATCCACACCTGGATGTGGTCTTTTTCGGCTTTAATCCTAAAGGTGTTCCACTTATTAATTGTCTCCACATAAGCCAAAGGAATCGTCCTTGTTACAATTGCACCCGTCCTGTTATCCTGATCCGGATGTAAATCCCAAATGTTCAGCTCATAACAATCCGAGGGGTTGACATCTTTATCTTTGCAGCGAATAAATACCCCTGAATTTATCGTACTATCGGGTTTAAACTCCACCTCCAAAATAAAATCTTTATACGATTGCCTGGTCATCACGAAACCAGCTCCGTCTGTGATTTTCCCTATCAACTCATTGTTGGAAAAATTCCAATTGGCATCGCCGTAAGCATCCCAATCTTTGGGGTTTTCCTGAAATAGTGTTTGCGATTGATTACAGGAAATTATTATGAAAAGGACAATTACACCAATGACCGAATGAATTCTTAGCTTTTTCATATTTAGTAAAGTATATCAAGCTTATGCTGCGCTTCCACCTTAATCTCTCCTGACTGAATAAGCGTGTTATTGCTATGATGATTATTCTTTTCGCCCCATAATAAGGCAAGCAATTTTACCGGGTTGTTACGGAAGGTATTGCCCGAAATGTTTACGTTGATAATGCCCGGTGTTTTTATTAAAACGCCACTTTTTTCTATCCTGCCACAACCTACAAAGCTGGAGTTCGATATTGTCAAACATCCCCCAATAGTGGATTCGTCGTACCCGCCCCGGTAAAAATTAATCACGTTGCGCTGCACATTGATGAACTCACATTGTTCAAAGCTTACCATCCCGGCGTTGTAGTCGCCCTTTTCGTCAGCAGCCAAAACGAATCCATTTTCACAGTTTTTGATGGTAGTATTGCTGATGCTGATAGAATCGGCAAAAGAACCTTTGGAAGCTTTAAGCACGTACTCAAAATCCTCGATCACACAATTGTCGATGAACAGGTAGTATGCCGAAGACATGTAAGCGGGCAGGGGAGCAAATGCTAACTGATTATTTTGACCCTTTAAGGAAAGGTTCTCCAGTTTGATGATCCCCTTTGGGTTCATTTCAAAGGCAGGTGTATTTTCCCCACCGGTGAATACAAGTTGTACTTTGTTTTCTCCTTTGGAGCGGATGGTAATTTGTTTGTCAATTGTGAGTGAGGCACCAATGGTATATACCTCATCGCTTAACTCAACAATATCGCCGGGATTGGCCTGAGCAATGGTTTTCGCCAACTCGCCTTGTGCCGATGAAGCACTAAGAATGTTGGGATTAATGGCAACTTTCTCGGTTGAGAACCAATTTGGCCCGTATTTTTTCTTGTCGATTTTAAATTTTTCAGCGGCTACCTGTTGGGTAATTGCGCCAACCCTGTTTATTTCCGCTCTTGAGGAACCAAAGAGGTCTTGTTCAATTTTACCAAAATCATAACCTACGAACACATTATTCAGGCTACCGTTTTGTGCATCATCGGGGGCAAACAACCATTCATTTACCTGCTTCATTTTTATTTGCTCGTTTTGGAGCACTCCAAATTCTGAATATTCACTGCCGTTATTGTCGATGATATTACTCCTGAATAGTATGCCATCAATGCTATCATGAATGACTACCGGCGACTCATCTGCTTGTGTGTTATAAATTAGATTATTGGCAATGGTTGTGCGGATAGGGGGTAATGACCGGATCTCACTTGCCGGAAGCACGTTGGCGCTTGCCCTGTTCTGTCCAATACCTATCTGCCAGGGCGATTGGCAATCCACCCAGGTATTGTACGCGATAACCGCATCTGTTACTTGTTTATATCGATTTAAAATGGAATACGGAATTCCGTTCATGATGGCAAGGGCACCCCTGAATTCTTCTCCCTTTATTTTGTAGAAATAATTATTGGTAATCCAGTGTCCTGTGTTCACAATCCTTACGCCACCATAGAAATCGGATTCGTCCCCACCAATGAAAATATTGCCGTCAACAGTACCATAATTGGCGTGCCTCAATACCAGGGATCCCTCACACTTGTAGAAAATATTGTTCCTAAAAATATTGAAATCGGCTTTATCAGAGACTATTTCAACCTCCCCGTTACAAGCTTCAAAATAGTTATTTGAAACATTCACATAACCGGGTGTCATCTGCGGGTTACCAATGCGTACGGTTTCCGCCCTGGGGCCGCCTTTTCTGGGGCGTGGACCAAAGTAATTATATACAATCTGGTGGTGATTGTTGGTGTTCTCGTTTCCATCGTGATAAACCATCAAGGTGTTTCCATCGTTTGATTTTCCGGCTATGTAACAATGGTCCATTTGGTTGTGCTTGCCATAGAATTCAATCCACCTATCGCTCATTAAACGACTTGGCTGTGTAAAATCTTCTATTACACAACTTGTTACCCTGCAATTATTGGCAACACTGTCTGCCCCAATCTTGTATCGTATAATTCCACTGGATGGTGTATAGCCGTTACGGAAGTACAAGCCTTCAACTAATAAATATTCACCCCCCAGATGAAGGTAAGATTGCCCTTCAATAAACACTTCCCCAGGAGTTTCGGCTCGAAGTGTGATGGGGTGTTCCACTGTCCCTATACCAAAAAACTTGATTTGGACATCCTTCCAAACGCCATTTACCATTATGATTTCGGTTCCCGGTTGGGCATTTGAGATTGCCTCGCTCAAGGCATTGGCATTTGAAACCAGTACCCCTGTATTGGATTCTTTTTGTTGACAACTGGTCAGAATGGTAATTGCTGTAAATAATAAAAGTAAGTGCTTCATATTTTTAATGTTATTGAGTTCGTTTGTATTTCAAATTAAACAGTTTTTATAGATAGATCTGAATTAATCTGATACTTTATTAGAAAAGGCCCTTAATCTTCTATCCATAGTTGCTGAATGGCTGCCAGGTCCATTTTCATGGCATCAAAAACAACTTTTTGATCAACGGTAATTTCGTAGTACCCTTTATCGGCTCCGCCTAAAGGATACTCAAGGTGTAAGCTCACCGGAGGATTCATGTTTAAGCTTTTTAAAAGTTTGAAATACGCATTAAAGTCAACCATCCCTTCGCCGATGGGTACATTCACGATCTGCCATTTGCCATCTACCTTTCCCCATTTGAAATCTTTAAGTACTATGGTTTTGATATGAGGCTTAAGCAGTTTAACACCATTTGGCCACGACTGTCCCCCCTCTGCCACAGCATGCCGGATGTCGTATTGTACACCGAAGAATTTCGGGTTGGCGGTTTCCAATATTTTTTTCACTTCCCACACAGATGCTCCAATGCTGGTCCCCGAGTGATTTTGATAGCAGCCTACAATGTTCTGCTCTTTGTTGTAATCGGCTAACTGACGGATTTTCTCTTGATAAAAGTCCAGAGATTCCTCGAGCGACAAATCTTTTTTGTATTTAAACCAGTTGCTTCTATAGAATTTCACATCTTCGGCCGCCGCAGTTTGAATAACGTCAATATCCAATGGGTTAGCTACATCGGAGACTGCCGTGGTGATCATTTCACAAGAAAGCCCAGCGTTCCTGATTTCCATAATGGCTTTAGGAAGATCTCGTTTTACATTTTCTGGAAGCACATGCCCCTTCGGACGAACAGTTAAGTCCAATCCGTCAAATCCAAGCTCGGCAGCTAAATGAGCTGCATCCTTAAAATCTAAAAACTGTAAGTGCTTGGAAAATAAGTGAACCTTCAAAGGCTCATTTGTTTGATCTGGCATAAATCCGTAGAAAGGTGATGATAGAATGGGTGCAATAACGGCTGCTGCTCCTGCATGTTTTAAGAATTTTCTTCGTGAAATTTTCATAATGCTTAAATTTTGTTTTGAAACCGGGCAACTGCACGAATTAATACTTGAGTTGTTTGTACTCCTCTGATTGTATTTACCCTAAATTTCATCCGATCGGTCATTTAAAAAATCAATATCCAGCCATAGTAAATGGCTAAACATGACAGGAAAAAGATTCCTGCAAAAGTTAATAATTGTAATCCTTTTTTAGGTCGATCTTGTTCAGGAAGGTCATTGCTCATTACATTCTTTAAGTTCAAATATCCAACGATAGGCGCCAGGACAAATGAAATAACGGTTGCAACGGCAAGTATCAATCCCATATTTCCACCCAGTGCAAAAAGTACAATTATGCTGACAATAGCCAGAAGAATCACCCCTGCCGCGTAGTACTTTCTTTCGGTAGTATAGTTATCCTTACCGGCAAGTTTTGCAATAATATCAATGCTTACCCTCGTGATGGCATCGTGGTTGGTGAGGCAGGTACTATACATGGTGGCAAAGGCAGACACGGCAATGAAAATGTATGCCCAGCTTCCAATGTGAACGGTAAAGAGTTGCACCACCTGATCGGCAAAGGTTACTGCATTGCCACTTAGCTCCGTGCCGGAGCCGTAAAGTGTCATGTAACCGATGGTGAGAAAGAAAATAGCAAGTATGGCGGTTAACAGGTAGCCAAAATTGAATTCCTGGAGAGCCTCTTTCAGTGGAGGTTTTTCCTTATTGAGCTTATATTTTTCAACGCTCCAGAGGCTTAGCCAGCTACTGGTTTCAACGGCAGTAGGCATCCACCCAATCAGTGTGATAAGAAATAAAATGCCTATCTCATCAAAAAACGGAGGAGCTTCAAAGTTGGCTACCGGCGTTATCGGCCCTTTATTGATCACCAGCACTGTAGTGACCAACAAAGCAATAAATAAGGTGGGGATCAAAAATTTTAACGTGGTCTCTAAGAGTTTGTATTTGCCAATAATTAAAATAGTGCTGTTAAAGGCAAACAAACCGACCGCCACTGTAGCAATGGAGACATCCTGGATCCCAAAAATATTTATCAGGAGCCCCGCGGTGATGGCACTGAGCGCGGCAGGACTGGCAAATGTAGTGGCCAGTGTAATAAAGGCGTATAGCCACAAATATCCCCTGCCCCTGTTGCGGTAGCCTTCGATGATGCTTTTCCCCGTAACATTCGTGTATCTTATACCATATTCAAAGAAGGGGGTACTTAAAAAGGTTGGCCAGGATAATTGGTATCACCATCAACCAGCCGTATTGTGCTCCCGCCTTCGTGGTAAGAACCAAATGTGAAGTGCCAATGGCCATACTGGCAAACAAAAGACCAGGACCAAGGTTTTTTAAAACTGTTTTGATTTTATGCATTACGATTGGTTTGTATGTTGCTTAATTTCAAGTTTTTAAATATTGCTTTAACAGTTTGGGTATGTTTAGTGCTGGATTTTATTAATTGATTTTGTTATAACTATATTTTTCCTTTATTTCATGTGCAAAATATGCGCTTTGCGAAGGTGCATTTATCAACCCTTCATACACTTCTTTGGGTACATCAAAATACCGATAAATAGCCCCGTGGTGAAATTCTATTTCTAATATCATCTTTTCCGCATCGTAACCGACTGAGGCGATATTGGAAGAAGCTACCGGTATTCTACGAATAATCTGTATATCTTTCTTAGATAAAGCACTTACCAAATATTTTCCTGATACGTCAGTTACATATTGCTGATTTTTACTCGTTGGCTTATTGGGAATCGTTTGGTTCAACCAGTCAAACTCAATGAGCGGTTTTATATAGTTCTCGAAATTTCGACTGTTATTGTACAACCCTAAATTTTCCAAAATAGATAAACGGCTTTGAGGCTGTTCGCAATAGCTTAACACTTTGAGATAAACAGATTCTAAAAGTTCAAGCAACTTAGGTTCAACTTGGTCTCTATTTAGTGCTTGTCCATAGAGTCGACTTTTTCGATTAGAGGCTATAAAGTTTCCCGCAGATTTCGCTGATTAGCGCAGATTTTATCTGCGCTAATCAGCGAAATCTGCGGGAAAAATTACTAAAAAGACGGACACTATTTAGTGTTTTTTGCAACCTAAGATGTTTGTTGATTTCGTTTAATGATTTGATTAGTATACTTTTATCTATGTCTCTACTTAGTTCATCTTCCTGACCTAAGATGGAATGGGTAAGCGGGTGTATGGATAGGATACACAAAAAATAAGTACTCGAATCGTTTGTCTCAAAAATGGGTGGAGGCGAACCATTTTCTTCTAAAGTTCTGTGAATAATGGGTAAACCAGTTCCTCTGCCTTCTGTGAGTTTTAATTCCTTTAAAAACCCACCAATTTTACGATTTCTGTATTCCCTTGCCACCACTCTTTCTCTCTTGAGCATTTCCTGGTTAATAGGTGGCATGGGACCCGGGAAACTCAATATTTCAATTTTATCTTTATGTATTTGAATCTCGACAGGATTTTCTCGTTCATAGCTTTTGTGGTAAACCGCATTGACCACGGCTTCTTCTATGGCCTGAAAAGGATAGTTGAAGAAGCGAATTGACTCAGCTTGCTTGGCTGATTTAACCACCAATTCTTCGACAATACTTGATTTAAAATACTGCAAAACATCCCTTATTTGCTGAATGATAGATCCTGAAAAAATCTTTTCGGTATAATCTTTCCCAACTTCATTTTTATGAATCACCAATTCAATGGTGGCTCCGGAAAAATATTTTTCGGGATGCTCACTAAACAAAAGCAAACCGGCATTTGTAGGTCGCAAAAGTTAGTCAGAACCTTTGGCTATCATTAGATGTCTGCACAATTCAGCAAATGGAATTTTTGTGCTCTCTTCGTACAAGGAGCCCATCACTTCTTTTAAATAGGTTTGAATCAAACGTAAATTCAAATCATCTAACTTGGCAGTTTGGTTTATTCGGTCGTCAAATGGGATGCGTGCCGTGAGTTCAAACAGTCTTCTCTCATCATCTGAACCATCTTTTACTTTTACCGTTTTTGAGCCGCGTTTAATGTACATTGCTCTTTCTGTTCTTTTTTCGCTTAAACTAATAAGAGCTTTGTATGGTCTGTTATCTCCAGAGGGAGCAAAAACAACCAGAATATGTTTTTCATGTATTAAATAAGGTTGAAAAACAGGAACATAAGTAGGACTTAACTTATAAGTCAGTTCAATCAGTTTTTTCTGGATGGCATCCAATTCTTGAACTTGTAAACCAATGGGCGGCAACTTAGCTTTCCCATTTTCTTCTTCTACTCCAATAATGACATAACCACCATCCCAATTGTTAATATCGTTTGCAAAAGCACATAGGGAATGTATAATATCTTCCGGATTCCATCCTTTTTTCAATTCAATACGATCCCATTCAATCGTATTACCATGTAAAAGTTCTTTTATGTTAATAGGTAAAGCCACCTCTTTATTTTTACAAATTAGTTCAAATTAAAATCCTCAATTAGTCCATTTTGCAACTTTTCATCAAACCAATGCCAAATATCGAAACGGTATGTACCCTTTTTCCACCAATAAAAGTCCCCTTCGATTTCATCATTGTTATTAATTGGAATATCAGCAAATTCTTCCTACATTTTTTCTAATTGAGATATTACCATACCGTGTCGTTGTTTTTTCTCCGCTTGTGCAAAACTTTAAATTCGATTTGTTAGTACAGTATATCAAGCTTATGCTGCGCTTCCACCTTTATCTGTCCTGACTGAATAAGCGTGTTATTGCTATGATGATTATTCTTTTCGCCCCATAATAGGCAAACCAATTTTACCGGGTTGTTCCGGAAAGTATTGCCCGAAATGTTTACGTTGATAATGCCCGGTGTTTTGATTAAAACGCCACTTTTTTCTTTCCTGCCACAACCTGCAAAGCTGGAGTTAGATATTGTCAAACATCCCCCAATAGTGGATTCGTCGTACCCGCCCCGGTAGAAATGAATCACGTTGCGCTGCACATTGATGAACTTACATTGATCAAAGGTTACCATCCCGGCGTTGTAGTCGCCCTTTTCGTCAGCAGCCAAAACGAATCCATTTTCACAGTTTTTGATGGTAGTATTGCTGATGCTGATAGAATCGGCAAAAGAACCTTTGGAAACTTTAAGCACGTACTCAAAATCCTCGATCACACAATTATCGATGAACAGGTAGTATGCCGAAGACATATTTTCGTCAAGGGGAGCAAACGCCAATTGATTGTTTTGGCCTTTCAAGGAAAGGTTCTCCAGCTTGATGATTCCCTTTGGGTTCATTTCAAAGGCAGGTGTATTTTCCTTGCCGGTGAATATAAGCTGTGCTTTGTTTTCATTCGCAGAGCGGATGGTAATTTCTTTATCAATTTTAAGTGAAGCATTTATCGTATAAACCCCATCGCTTAACTCAACAATATCGCCGGGATTGGCCTGGACTATGATTTTCGCCAGCTCGCCATCTGCCGATGAAGCACTAAGAATGTTGGGATTAATAGCAACTTTCTCGGTTGAGAACCAATTTGGCCCGTATTTTTTCTTGTCGATTTTAAATTTTTCCGCTGCCGCCAGTTGGGTAATTGCGCCGACCCTGTTTATTTCCGCTCTTGAGGAACCAAAGAGGTCTTGTTCAATTTTACCAAAATCATAACCTACGAACACATTATTCAGGCTACCGTTTTGTGCATCATCGGGGGCAAACAACCATTCATTGATTTGCTTCATTTTTATCCGCTTGTTTTGGAGCACTCCAAATTCTGAATATTCATTTCCATTATTATCAATGATATTATTCTTAAATGATATGCCGTCTATATCATCATGGTTGATCACCGGTGCTTCATCTTTTTGTGTATTATAGATCAGGTTGTTGGCAATGGTTGTGCGGATTGGGGGTGCAGAGCGAATTTCACTTTTGGGAAGTACATCGGCACTTGCCTTGTTTTGTCCAACGCCTATTTGCCAGGGCGAAAGGCAGTCGATCCAGGTATTGCACGCGATAACTACATCGGTAACTTGTTTGTACCTGTTTAAAGGTGTCATCGGAATACCATTCATGATGGCAAGGGCACCCCTGAATTCTTCTCCCTTTATTTTGTAGAAATAATTGTTGGTAATCCAATGCCCTGTATTTACTACCCTGATTCCTCCATAAAAATCAGAGTCATCGCCACCAATAAAAATGTTTCCATAAACAGTAGCATAATTTCCATGCCGTAGCACCAATGAACCCTCACACTTATAGAAAATATTATTGGTAAATGAATTGTAATTTGTTTTATCGGAGATGATTTCAACCTCGCCGTTGCACGCTTCAAAATAGTTGTCCGAAACATTCACGTAACCTGGCGAAAGTCTTGTTTTGCTATCGCCAACACGTATAGTCTCTCCCCTTGGTCCACCTTTTCTGGGACGCGGGCCAAAATAATTGTTGACTATCTGATGGTGATTATTAATGTGTTTATTGCCCGTAAAAAACACCCTTACTGTTTCGCCATCGTTCGATTTTCCTGAAATATAGCAATGATCCAACTTATTATGCTTACAAAAAATCAATCCACCGATCATTTTCCCATCTATTCGGTCGTGTAAAACCATCTATTACACAACTGGTCACCCTGCAATTAAAGGCCACACTGTCTGCCCCAATCTTATATCGAATAATTCCGTTGGATGGTGTGTAACCGTTTGTGAAATACAAGCCCTCAACAATTAAGTACTCACCTCCGAGATGCAAAAAAGATTGCCCTTCAATAAATACTTCGCCAGGAGTTTCGGCCCGAAGTGTGATGGGGTCTTCCTCCGTACCCATGCCAAAAAACTTTATTTGGATATCATTCCAAACTCCATTTGCCAGGACGATTTCAGATCCGGGAGTTGCCTCGTTAATTGCTTTATTCAGTTCATGGATATCCTTTACATAGACACTTTCCCGTTTTGAATTTATATTACAGGAAAACAGCAGTAGAACCGCGACAGCTAACAGTAGATTATTTTTCATTTTTACCATTTTAATATTTTATGGAAATCGTATGCTTCAGGCTTATCTAATAAGTCTGTAACTTTTGAATAATCTGTTTCGGTGATATAGTCTAAACTTCTGAAAAACAAATGTGAAATCTGAGATTCTATATTCACCAAACGAGGTTTTACTTTTCCGTTTTCATCCTCGTGGTCAGATAGAAAAACGGGTGAAATATTACCTTCTGCATCTGCACTAACAATACAGCCGCTAATACCCTTCTTGTAGAGTTCTTGAACGCCTATGCCCAAAAGGGCGCAAAGTGTGAGGTCGAAACCAATTGGACGACAACATCTCAATTCGTATCCTACATCGTTTGGGCGTGTTTTGATAGTGAGATTTAGCGCTTTCAGCTTTTCTTGTAATAAGACATTGAAAAAACTTGCCTTGCTCACGTTCCCTAATTCCGGATGACCATGGGCATCATAAGTAAATCGAATTCCGGCATTTAGTATTTCCTCTTCTTTAATAGTATGAAAAACACCTTCGCTAATTATAATTACCCCATAATGAATGCCTTGAATCTGTCTTTTTACAATGGTTGAAATCATTAAATTAATAATCTTATCAATTGTTGGCGTTGATTTGTTAAACATCTCAGGTATAATAATCATCGGAAATTGACAAGCTGTTCCAATACCAAAAGCCAAATGCCCGGCTGTTCTTCCCATCGAAGACATGATGTACCATGATTGGGTAGTTCGTGCATCTTCATAGAGTATGTTTCCTATTTTTACGCCTTCATCTTTGGCAGAATGAAAACCGAATGTAGGATTGCGTCCCGGTAAGGGCAAATCGTTATCAATTGTTTTAGGCACATGAATATTAGCAATATCTATCCCTTTGTTTTTCAAAAATTTAGCAAGGCGATTTGCGGTCGAAGCAGTGTCATCACCTCCAATGGTAACTAACAATTTTACATTTTCATTTTCAAAAAAAGTAGTGTTAAAGTCCGCTTCTTTTGGTTTGAATCGGCTCATAATTAGTGTAGAACCGCCACGACTAAAAATTCTATCTGCATGATGAAAATCAAACTCTTTGATGGGTGTTTTGTCCGAGAAAAGACCTTCATAGCCATTGTGTACACCAATTACTCTGTAATCATCTTTTAAAAAAACTTTGGCTACAGAACTAATAACAGTATTTATACCCGAGGCCGAACCACCTGCGCATAGAATAGCAACTGATTTTTTCATATTTATTAGTTTTTATGTTTATCGATATTCATGTTGTCTATATTAGTATTTATTTTGTAACTATTTAGTTATACACTGTCAACGCAAATCAAACGGCCAATACAATAGACCCCCTTTAACTCTCCCTTGAGGGGAAGGATGCCACCGCATTGGCTACAGCAGTCGCTTGTGCGGCTGGTCTCCCTTTCCGCCAGCTGGCGGAGAAGGGGCGATGCCAAGACGAAGTCTCGTGCATGCACGAGCAAAGCTCGGCAGGATGGGGTCATTATGATTTGGTAAACAATACAACCACCTTAACAATTATAAAATTTTACCATAATGTTTTCATCCCAGGGTAGTTTTCCAGCATGGCTAAGATTAGGTCTCTAATACGTGTTATCGCCCCATCCAACCTCCGTCAACCAGCAGAATGCTTCCATTCATATAGCTGGAAGCACCTGAACATAGAAAGACAATGGGGCCTGCAAAGTCTTCCGGGTTTCCCCAGCGATTGGCGGGGATCCTGGAAAGGATGGATTCCGAGCGGGCCTGATCTTTTCTCAATGCTTCGGTGTTATCCGTGCTAATGTAACCCGGGGCTATGGCGTTTACATTCACCCCTTTTGCTGCCCATTCGTTGGCAAAAGCCATGGTCATCTGGCCGATGGCCCCCTTGCTGGCGGCATATCCCGGTACCGTGATGCCACCCTGGAAGGTCAATAAAGAAGCAGTAAATACTATTTTACCACTTCCTCTTGCCACCATGCCTTTGCCCACTTCCCTGGTGAGGATAAACTGGGCGGTCTGATTAACTTCAATCACTTGATCCCACAGGTCATCGCCATGTTCGGCGGCAGGAGCCCGTTTAATAGTCCCTGCATTATTCACCAGGATATCAATGCTGGGAAAATCTTCTTTTACCTCTTTGATAAAAGCATACAACGACTTACGGTTACCAAAATCGCAAGTGTATGCCGTAAACTTCCGACCTAATCCGGTAACTTCTTTTTCAATCGCACTCCCTGTTTTTTCCAGCGAGGCACTTACACCAATAATATCAGCACCTGCCCCTGCCAGGGCGGTGGCCATTGCCTTTCCAATCCCCCTTTTGCAGCCGGTTACCAAAGCCACCTTGCCATCTAACCGGAACTTATCTAAAATACCCATAATACACCATAATTTATTTCATCCGTAATGATAGTAAAGATTCGCCAAAGGGAGTGAATTTTCTTTCCCTCTGCAAGAGATTAACAAGAGAAAAGCACAAACAAATAGTTTCGGGTTTTTGATAATGTATTATTTTATTCATTATTCTTAGATCTATTACACGAATAAAAACACATGTTTATTCAGGAAAACTGAACTCCGGTTGGGTTTTTAATTCAGACAATAGATACTCGGGTATTAATAATGCACAACGGTTGCGGTATGAAATCGTTGGGGATTGCGGGCTACATTCCTGTCAAGATACACTGAACTTGAAGTGTAGTAGAATGTTTGAATAACCACCTAAACCCCAATATTTTATACCGCTTGTTGTATGCTGGCCTTTTTCAATCTGACCATATTTCTTTTATTTTTGCTGTACTCGCTATCTGTCGAGCGGGAAGGGCTGAAAGGCTCTTTTGCAAAATTTGGTTTTAGGGTTGGCACGTGCGTTTTGCCAATGTGCCTGAAAGCGAAGGGAAAAGTTATTAAATTAATCTACCAAATAAATATAAGGACTAAAATCATTCCTAAAATCATTAGCCAGATTCCACGTTTTTTAAATCCGTTTTTTCCTTTCACCATAAATAAACCTGAGATGGCTAAAAATATTAATGTGCCCGAAAAAAAATCGGCAAAATACTTCCACCCTTTTGCTTGGTTAAAATGCAACTTATTTACAAAAGCAATTAAACCATGCTTTTTATAATTTTCAATAGCGACTTTGCCATTTTTTGCATCATAACTACCCTTACCTCCCTTATAATAAAACTGTACCTTATCTCCTTTTACAAAGCATTTGGTTAATGACAATTTGGGATGTTACTCTTCCCATTGTTCGGAAAAACCTCCAATACTTAAACCCAATGAAAAAAAAGAATAGGTTTCGCTAATTGTAATAACAGGAAATGAATTCTTATGGGTTAAAAAAATGCCAGATAGTCCATAAACCAATGTAACTGCCACCGTGAAATATCTTAAATCACGATGCCAGTTACGTAAAAAACGGGTAAATTTATTTTTCCAACTCATAGCTGTCAGCAAAAATTGAATACGTGATATAAAATGGTATTTCTCCTGCCACTATCTGACGGTGAATTTCTTGTATCTCTTTTATTTCTTGCTTAAAATGTTCGGTATTTTCTTCTCCTTTATGACTGTCTCGTACTTTTTCTTCCCATGCTTTTACCAACTCTGCATTCATTTTTACAGGTGTAAGTTTACCAATAACTTTTGCCAAACTTCCTGCAACACTAGCATCCATAATGTCAAATTCTTCGCCTAACTCAATTTTTAATTCCTGAGAACCATCAGTATTAAGTATTTTGAAACGCTTTCCACCATGACGGCACACGTGGTCAATAATTCCACTAACATGTATTGTTTTACCTGATAACTCTTCAGCCTGTTGCAATAAATCATCAACGGATAAATAACTTGCTATCTTTTCTGATTTTTCTGTTTTGTTGTTTTGTTTACTATTTTGATTGCAGGCAGTAACAGAAAGTAACATGACTGCAAATACAAAAATTGAGATAATTTTATTCATAATGTTCTTTTTTTAAATGTTAAATGATAATATAATTTTAAAATTTCGACCCATTGCAGGGATATATGAACCGTAAGGTTGGTAATCGGTATCAAAAATATTTTTTACAATAAACCGCAGTTTCGGATAAGCTGGTAATGAATTTGAGTTTAATCCTACTGTTAAATTAAATACAGTATGTGGGTCTGATGCAATATAGCCCCAAGGACCACCGTCTGTTCCTTCTGGTATTTCGGCTATTCTGTTTTGAGCCGTAGCATATTCGCTGTCAAATTTTAATGAATATCCGGTTAGCCATCTTTTATTGATTAACCCTCGGTAATTTAATTCTGCGTTTATTTTTAATGGGGGTATTCCAAACAAGGGTGAATCTTGTCCTTCCGATAAATCAATACCATAAACATAAGCAGCACCTGTTCCAAGATATAAAAAATTTGAAGATTTTAAAACATTATCAAAACGATAAGCTGCTGAAAACTCACCTCCCATTAATTTGGCATCGGTATTTTTTAAGGTGAAATCAACATCAGCTTCTTCAGAAGGTGCTTCATTGATAAAATCTTCAAGAATATTGTAAAACAAAGCAATGTCGTATTTTAACTTTTGATTTAAAGTTCTGCCCCGTATTCCGGCATCGAAATTCCAACTATATTCTGGTTTTAAATTAGGGTTTCCTATTTTAGTTCCTTTACAACTGATTACTCGGGCAAATAGTTCTTCGGTGTTTGGCATACGAAAAGATCTGCCTGCATTAAATGAGAGATGCGTTGTTTTGTTTGGCGAATAAACTAATCCTGCATTACCGCTAAATGCTTCCCTTTTTTCATTCCGACCGTCTGATATGTCTTTCTCTCCTTCAACCACAGTTGCTGCATCGAAACGGATTCCTGAAACAAATTGCCATTTTTCTCTGATTTGCCATTCATCATTAATAAAAGCTCCATAGTTTTGTTGACCTGAATTTTTAGAACCAGCAATTTCGCCTTGTGTTTCATTATAATAATCAAATGTTTCAGAAGGATTATCTAAACGAAACAAATATCCATCAATGCCAGCAGTAAGTTTATTGGTATTTGATAAATTCAAAATAGTGTGAAAGCGACCACCTCCATAATTATTTTTGTAGTGAACTAAATCAAGTGACGATAAATTACTGCTTATGCTACTGTATTTGTATTGATAATAATCACGCCAGCCATTGTCATAATATAAATTTAGATTTACCGATTCTACTATGCCTTTTGGTGTGTAGCTGTATAAAAAATCGGTGTGAAAATTCTCTTCTTCGTTCCGTATTTTGGTAAAACGTTTAGTTGGACCATTAAAGCCACGTGGCTTGCCCCAGTCACCGAAATGATAGTTAGCGTTGACAATAATTTTGTGTGCATCAGAAAATTTATATCCAGTATTTAATGAAATATCACGGTCTTCAACATTACTATTCTCAGCAACTTCACCATTTCCGTAAACCATTTCTCCTGTTTTACGGTATTTACTGTTTATAGAAATACCAAATTTTTCACGTTTATGGCAGAGTTTAACCAATTCTAAAAATTCATTATTGTTACTGCCATAACCTGAATGTAGCTGAATACTGTTTTTATTATTGCCAAAAGGCTCACTACTAATAATATTAATAATTCCAGAAATAGCTCCGCTACCATAAATAACAGACCCTGGCCCTTTTATGATTTCCACTTTACGGCTGTCGTAAATATTCATATCCTGACCGAAATAACCTCCTGGAAATGTACCGATACGCCTATTGCCATCTTTCATAATAATCAGGCGGTTTGAATTCAATCCCCGTAAAATGATAGGTGAATGATACTCCCAGACTTGCGTAAATCCAGGTGTTTTATTGAGCATATCCGTCATGTTGGAACTCATATTGTTCACAATTTCTCTGTGAGAAATCAAATCGGCTGATTTTGTAAGTTTATCCAAGGGTTGTTCATATAAACCTGCCGAAATAATAACATCAGATAACTGTATTTCTTTAGGAGATAGAAAAATATTTTCATTACCAGAAAGCAAACTGTTACTAAAAACAATTTCTTTTTTTTGATAATTGATATGGCTTACGATAATGACAGTTTGTTTCTCTGGTGCAATTTCAATTCTGAATCTGCCCAAATTATCAGTGATTGTTCCTGCTGCTGAATTTTTTATGGAAATGTTGGCAAATTCAATCGGACTCTGATTAGTTTTATTATAAACCGTTCCTTTTAGCTCAACAAGATTTTGAGCAAACACAAATACAGGAAAAAACATAAGTGTCAATAGGTAAGTCTTTTTATATTGAAAAATACACATTTTCGATATGTTTAAAATTCTTAATAGTTTCATTAACTTCTAATTTTTTTTATATTCTAAAATCCGGCTTGAATTTGTTATTACCAGAATTAATTTCATGGCAAGTGGGATATAGAGTGTATCAGCAACATTGTCGATAATGTTGTTTTATATTTTTTCCGTTTTCATCACTTATGGTTTAGCTCCATGGTTTTCAACAACAAACTCACAATATTTATGTCCACTCATAAAAGTCTTACCTAAACCATTACGATGAAAAGTAATCTGCTCTGGCAAATATGAATTGAAAATAGCATTGTCGATACTACACATTATTGAAGTAAGTTCAAGAACATTAATATGTGTGAAAAACTCCTTAAACAAACAGCGTGTAATACGAAATTCGTAGCGTTTTTCCGATTGCTCAACCACCTCCATCGTATTGAGTTTTGTAGTTCCCTCTTGATTATTTAATTGCTGATATTTTACGAGATTTGCAAAAGTTCGGGGTTTCTCCACATTCCTAAAATTAGCCTGCTGAACAGCTAATCCCGATGTTAAAACAGTTGCTCTAATAATTTCAAAAGCCGTGTCATTTCCCAGTTTCTTTTTTAAACGAATATACATCCAAGCCATAAAACCAGCTGTTTCAATAAAGTCACTCGGCAAATCAAGTTTAATAGAATGCTTGAACCTCTTAAACGTAAGCTTTGTAGCAATCATAAAACCAAAAGGATTAGTAACATAAGCTTTTAAAACGCCTACGGCTATGAGAGGAATTGATGGTTCTGCGACTTTGTATTTTTTTAGTTTTACACGCATTAGATATGTTTAATGGCTTAAGCTTATTTGTTACTTTTAACTGCCGAATTTATAAAATCTAGTAATTCGTTTACATTTTCTCCCGACACTTTAGCGATATCCTGTATGCGAGCAAATTTGCCTACTGTGTTAAAAACAACTGGATTATTTAGATTTTTGAACATTGAATTGTACTCAATTAGCCTGCTTTTAAATTCAGGATAAGTAGTAAGCAAATCGGCAATTTTAGTTTCTTGATTAATCATTTTTTGTCTTTTTATAGAATGTACTTACATTCGGGTTGTTCTCTCCAAATTGTTCCATTAACCCTTCAACTATCTGAGCCCTTTCAATACCTTTTTCTTCACGTGTTTTAACCAGTTTGTAAGCAGCAAATAAGGCTGATGGTCCAATTTCAGATGCAAAAAAACCGACTCCCTAATTCCAGGCAAACATGGCAAATATTTCATCGAATTCTGAGGTAGTAACACCCAATGAATAGGCTTTAATAAACTCCCGTACAGACTGACGCATACGACCAGCGCCAACCCCATTTGCCAAGGATAACAACAAGCGAGTTTTCATATCAATGACATTGTCTTCACGTCCCCAAATGTATTGCCACATATTAACTACATTGTCTGCAAATTTTGGGTCAATGGTATTGAAGTTTACGATTGCTGTAGGTTTAAAAGGAAGTGCTGAATCATCAAGAACGGGATTTTCTTTTTTTTCGTTTCGGTGAAAATAAACTTTGTATTCGATTTCCGATACCTTTTCTGTTTCATACTCGTATCCCATTTCTCCCATTGCAGAATACAAAGGAATAGGTTCAAAACTCTGTATAACGCATAAACCTTGACCAACCTCAAGTTTTTCTGCTTTTTTTAATATACTTGGCAAAAAATTACCTTTCAAACTCCTTACATCGCGTACTTCAAACGTTTCTTTATTTCCTGTCCAATTTTTCATTTTTCTATTTTTAAAGTCGGCAGCCGTTTTTTTTTCATTATTCTAACACATTAAAAACTAATTCACAAAATCCCATTCAATAGCTATGTAACCTGTTGAAGTCGGAGCCGGATTAGCGGGGAAACCAGTAACGATAAATTTAACAATTCGTCCTTCTTCTGTTTCGATTATCCATATTAGTTCATCATCAGAAACATCATTGCTGGCAGCTTCTTTCCATTTTTGCCCAATTACAAGTTTATTGAATTCCTGCATCAGTTGTTGCATTAAAGGACTTCCGGTTGTGCCTGTTTGCACAGATGATAAATCAAAACTTGTGTCATCTGACTGTAATGTGTAGTTTTGAATATTTGTACTGTTTAAATTTTGGAAATCTGAATATCCTTTGCACGTTATATCAATGGCTGAGTAGTTTACAGCTTGTGCTTTTGCCGATAATTGGATATATGGTGCACCGCCTAAACTTCCATCGGGTTTTTCAACTTTAATCGTCCTGATTTTTAAATCATACACAAAGTCTGAAACTGTGAGTGAATCCAGATTATTAGCCCCACCTTTTTCTCCATTATATTCAAAATCAAAACCAATACCGCCCGGGTTTCGGTTGGCACATATCAAATAGGGCGATTCTAAACTAACAAATTGGTTTTCGGTAGTAACAGGTTCATTATCTTCGTCTTTTTCACATGATGTAAATAATATGCCCCAAATAGCTATGATAGCTATTACTAATATTATACTTTTTAATGTTTTCATTTTCTTTCTTTATTTAGATTAAATTAAAATGCAAAATAAAGGGAAAATCGAAAAACGTACAATCGCTAAAAGTGGCGTAATATTATTAGATTTATCACTAATATATGGGATAAGGGAATCTATTCAAGAGATATAATTCCCTTTGAAACAGCATAAATCGTAAGCCCTGCCATACTTCGTATGCCTGTTTTATCCATAATGTGTTTTCGGTGAGTGTTAACTGTATGAATGCTTACATTTAACTTGTCGGCTATTTCTTTATTCGACAAGCCTTTTGCTAACCATTGTAAAACATCTATTTCTCGTTCGGTTAAATGCTCATCCTTTGGATTGTCAGAAGATTTATTGTTGCATGTTTTATTAATTATCCGAATAATTTTTGAAACGTCTTCTGTTATCGGAAATATATTATCAAACTGTTTAAGTAATGAATTATCATAGAAAGAGTAAACTATACCAATCCACCTGACTTTTGTATATTGTTTTTTTAAATTTATAAATTCTTTTAACCTGTTTTGTACAATACACGGATTTATCAAAACCATGGAGATCTCTCTTTTTATCAACAATGTTTCAAGTTCAATTAAACTGTCCACACAAAAAAAAGAATAATCGTATTCCGATTTTGATATTGAAACATATAGCCCTTCATATAAAATTTTAGAAGGTTCAAGTACAACAATATTTCTTCTGCATTTATCCATTTTGTTGTGCTTCAATTTTTTCAACTAAGGGGATCAGTATTTTTTCTTCGATAACAGAATGAATTTTTAAATCAAATTCCAATCCAAACAAGGTGTTAAGAAATTTCCGTTTTGTATTCAAATCGCTTTTAATCTTAATGTGTTTTAGGAACAAATTTTTTAAATCTGTCAATTTTGTTTCTATGTCGGTATGATGATTTTTGTATTCATTAGTTGAAAATGATTCTATCAGATTTGTTTTATCATTTTGCAGAAGACCATAAAAATATGGAAATGCTATTTCATCTTCATATTTTAGGTGTTCCAATACCTCTTCAAAATAGTCATTAAAAAACTGTTCTATTAAATGAAAATCTTTACTACTATGGGTGTTTTTTATAATTCCCAGATAATACTTTAATTCAGGGTACTTGTCTTCAACATAAAATGAATGGCTTTTTTTCAGGAAAGACAAAATGGGTGTAATATCATCAATTTTGTCAATTTCATTTTCTGTAGGAAAGAATCCATTATATAAATTTGCAATAACAATAAATGCATTAAAATTAATATTATTCTCACTACATAATTCTTGAACAGTTTTGTTATCAACTGAAAAATCAATATCAAAATGCTGCAAACAAAGTAACAATGAGTAGTTTTCATTGATTAAGTCAAGCATTTTTTTGTCATTGGTAATATAAGTTTTTTGAGTTTTATACATTTTTTATTTACAAAGTTAATTTAAAATCAATAATTCATTATTAGTTGTTTGTGGCTCGGCAAAAAAGCATGTGTGTGGCTGCGAAGAGAAGTTTGCAGGAAAGGGCAGTTACACTCTTGCTTTTGCGGGCTGGCTTTTCCTTTTTCTTTCATTTCCTTACAGCAAAAATTCATTGTTCGGTAGTTTTTTTCGGCTTGCATACAACTTATTAATATCCCCCATTGTTCATATTTCGCATCTATCAATCACAGCGCTTAAACCGCATTATTAATAATAAAAACGTGTTTGTTTACTTGTAAATTCTTACAAACGATTGAAAACGGATAAAACAGCTTGAAATTTTTTGAATCCATTCCTGTGTTTTTTCCTGCTAAGATAAAAACAATTCGGAAATGTACATTTAAAAAGAAAGAAGAGCTTGACCCTCCAAACTGGTCTGGTATCCGGGCGAGCATAGGTATCCGGGTTTCTTTTGATAAAAAAGTACCTCAATCGGAAAAAGAGTAAGATTTCGAAAATACACCAAAAAGAAATCCGCTTGGCTCTATAATCCTATCCATTTTTATCGATAGGAATAATTTATCGTCTTTTCATAAGTTTGAGTTTTTTACCTGATTCTTCTTTCACAACATCAGGCAAAATATTCATCTTCACTGGGGATATATGCAATTATCAACAAAAAAAAGCCCCGACAATATTAGAATTGTTGGAGCTTTTCAAGAATAATACCCTTTTTATTTGAAATTATAAATTTTCCGGTTGTATGATAAATCTTAGCCAGGCAATGTTTCTGTTTTGGAAAGGGATAATCAATTTCTATTTCTACTTGTTTGCGATTTTTAATGTTCGGTTTATTATATTGACTGTGGCTTGCATGGGCAGAATCAGAAAAGAGTTGACTTTATGGACAAGCACAAAATAGCCAAAACCTATAACTTACCCCCCCTGCGAAAATAAATTCACGGGGGATTTTTTTATCATTGAAAAGAAAACCTGCAGAAAATCCAAATTTAGAGGCCTTTCTAAACAATATCATATTTAAAGTATGTAAATTTGTATCCCAAAAATATGAAATATGATAAAACTATTTATTAAAAAGGAATTACCGGCCTGGTTGATCCTTGTTTTGCTCGCATTTACAAGCGTAGCTCATGCGCAAAATTCATCATCCATTTCAGGAACTGTAAAGTCATTTACTAATGGTGAGCCGGTGTACCAGGCAGAAATAATACTCAAACCCGGAAACCGGGGAAGCATCACGGATGAATCCGGGCAATTCAAATTTAAAAACCTTAAAGCCGGAGACTACACCATTACTATAAATCATTTGGGCTGTTATAGTCACACCGAAAAATTCTTCCTCGCCAATGGCGAAAAGAAATACATTGATGTGGAGCTTCAGCCAGACATTAAAATTCTGGAAGGGGTGGAAATTACTGAACAGGCTTTTCAAAAAGGACCTTATGTAAAAGAGATCATCCAAAAAAATAAAATCGAAAAACTACCGGCCCGCGACATTGGCGATTTTTTAAGGAGCGAACCCAACGTAAACGGCATCAGAAAAGGTGGCGGCAACCTCGATCCTGTAATCCGCGGATTAAAATTCAGCCAGTTGAATGTACAGACCAACACGGGACAAAAAATTGAAGGAGGTTGCCCCAACCGCATGGATCCGGCGGCTTCACACATCGACATCAACGACATCAGCCGCATCGAAATACTTAAAGGTCCTTATGCTTTGCGCTACGGGCCAAACTTTGGGGCGGTGTTGAATCTTGTTACCGAAAAGGCCAAACCCTACAACGGTTTTCAGGTGCATGCCCGCGCCATGAAAGGCTGTGAAAGTAACTGGAACGGTAACAAAGAACATGTAACTATTTTTGGCGGAAACAAAACCATTTATTTTGCCCTTGCCGGCAATAACCAGGATTACGGAAACTATACTGCCGGCAACGGGCAGGAAGTAAAATCATCGTTCCGCAAATACAACTTTTCGGCAGAGGTGGGCATTGCACCCTGGAAAAATCACGAACTAAGACTGGCCTATAAAAATTCGCAAGGCAGGGATTTTAATTTCCCCACCCTACCCATGGACGAGCGCAGTGACAAAACCCAGCTTTATTCGGCTACCTACCACTACAAAAACAACAATGCAACACTCCGCACCGTGGATGCCAAGATTTACCTTTCGGATGTGAACCACGAGATGGACAATAAATGGCGGCCATTTTCTGATACCGTTGTGGCCATCTCTACCATCGAAGCACAAAATAGCGGTGGTCGTTTTGATTTTGGCTTTAAATCAGGAAACTCAGCCCTGCATCTCGGGCTCGATTATGAAGACATTCGCAAAGACGGGCAGCGGGTGAAAAACCTGATTATGCAACCTGGCCTTCCCATAAAGACCGAAGACCTGTGGAGTAATGCCTCCATAAAAAACCTTGGATTTTTTGCCGAATACACCTTAGAGCAAAATCAATCTCTGGAATGGATTGTTGCAGGCCGCATCGACATGAACAAGGCCACCTCCAACCCGATGCTACTTAAAAATATGATGGGCATGGAGTTTTACAGAAACGATACTGTGGATTCAGATTTTACAAATGTGAGCCTTAGCGCCGGATTGAGTTATAGGATAACTTCGAAACTGTCGATAGATTTTGCCCTGGGACGCGGAGTAAGAAACCCGGATATGGTGGAAAGGTACATTATCCTTTTGCCCGTGGGTTATGATAATTACGACTACCTCGGCAATCCCGCTTTGAAACCCGAAAACAACCACCAGGCCGACCTCACCTTTAAATATGTTTGCAACCGCTCCGGGAGTTTCCGCCTCAATGGTTTCTATTCCTACATCACCGATTACATTACCGGTATTAAATTGCCTCCTTCACAAATAATGCCCCAGTCAACGGGAGTACTCGGCGTTAAGCAATTTCAAAACATCGACAAAGCTTACATGTATGGCTTTGAGTTTTTATGGATTTCGCCCACAAGGTTCAACTGGGGAGTTAATCTTTCGGCGGCTTACACAGCGGGCATCAACCCGGAAGCCATCAAATACACCTACGAAAATGGCGAAACAATTGGACAGGAAACGGTGAAAAATGATCCACTCCCCGAAATTCCGCCTTTTGAAGCCAACCTTCGCTTCGACTATAAATTGATGGGTGGACGGCTGGTTCCACAGCTTCATCTGCGCATGGTTGCCGACCAATCCCGAATTTCGGAAGCTTACGATGAAATGACTACACCCGCATTTTTTACTGCCGGCTTTAATGTGAATTACCGCTTCAACGAAATTCTTTCGATGGCCGGAGGGGTGAACAACATATTTGATGAAGCCTATTACGAACACCTCAACCGCAGAATAATTGGATCAAAAGCGACATTGTACGAGCCGGGCAGAAGTTTTTATCTTAATGTGATTTTAAATCTTTAAAACCAAAAAATAATGAAATATCCAGGCAAAAATTTAGTGTCCTATACCGACCCAGATTCTTCGGGGAACATGTGTAAATTAATATCCGTGCATTCCAGCCAGATGGCGGACAGGCAGTGGCCATTTTTTAAACAGATGAAAAACATTATCATCTTTTTTATCATATCAATATTTGCCTTAAGCGCTTGCGAAAAACGCGAAGACAAAATGGTAAAATATGTAGCTACTGATGCTACTTCGGATTACACGATTAACTACCGGGACGAATCGGGCACACTTCAAAGTAAAACAATTAGCGCTAAAAGTGCCCAGGACAAATGGAATTATTCGTTTATGCTTGAGCAGGGCGAAATAGTTTACCTGTCAGGAAAATACAAGGACATTACCTCCGCTTTGAAATTGATTATTTATGTTGACGGCAAAGTTTACAAACAAAGCAACAGCGTTGGTGATACTTTGAAATATTTGACCGTTTCGGGGGTTGTGCCTTACTAAATGAAAATTTTCCGGTTAAAAAATAAGATTTGTAAGTTCAAGTTATGTCCCTATATTTGTACTTGTTTAATAACTTAAATACGTAATCATGATAGCTGCCAATTTCACGGAATTTAGAACCCAATTAAAGGATTACCTTGATCAGGTGGAAGATAATAACGAAACCCTGGTTATAAAAAGAGGGAAAGGAAAAGGTTCGGTATTAATTTCTCTGGACGAATACAATTCGATAATGGAAACCGTTCATTTGTTAAATTCAAAAACCAATGCCGATCGCTTATTTGCCTCGATAAATGAAATGAACGATGGAAAAGGATTTGAAAAAGAATTAATTGAAAACCTTTTTAATTACACGGTGGATGATTACGGCAATTTCAACTGGCCCGATTTAGACGTTGATCTAAACATTGAAATTATTGAACACCCTGATAAATTTCCCTTAGTTGCAAAATAACATTATCTTCAATAAAATGAATAACAAATCACACTATACCTTTTTAAATTTCATTATTATACTGAGCTTTCTTTTCAGCATTTCCTGCAAGCAAAACAACGACCCGCCCGCTCCCGAGCCGGCAAAAATCAACTTTCATTTTACGCACTACAACCAGGGACTTCCCCTGGAATTCGATACCATGAAATATGTAAATGAAGCCGGAAACCATTATTTGGTGAACGAAATCCAGTTTTTTGTTTCTGATGTAACATTGCATTTTCAGGATGGAACTATTCAATTTTTAGATGGATGGAAAGACATCCACTATGTAGATACCGACCTGCCCGAAACACATTCCTGGAATGTATATGATGACATCGAAACCGGAAATGTGGAAAAGGTAAGTTTCACCTTTGGCATTTCCGAAGAAAAAAACAACTCGCTCATGTTTGTAAACCCACCCGAGCGCGACATGTTCTGGCCCGAGTACCTCGGGGGCGGTTATCATTATATGAAACTCAACGGCAAATGGCTGGCTGATGATGACATAATAAAGCCCTTCGATTTTCATTTAGGCATCGGGCAGATATATGCAGGCGGGCTTATCAATCCTGATTCAATCACAGGTTTTATTCAAAATTACTACGTGGTCGAGTTGCCCAATTCCTCCTTTACGGTAAACGATGGTGATGCCTTTGATATCGAAATTCGGATGAATGTGGAAAACTGGTTTGTGAACCCCAACACTTACAACCACGACATTTGGGGTGGCGACATAATGCAACAGCAAGACGCCATGCACCTTGCCTGCGAAAACGGGAAGCAGGATGTTTTTGAGTTCTTAAAAAAATAAATCACAAGCAATTTTATTCAATCAAATGAATTTAAAAAAAAGTAAAACTATTTCACTCTCTAACCCTGACAAGGATTTAAAACCCTGTCAGGATTCCGCACCACTCACCTCACCCCTCACTACTTATTACTCACCCCTCACTACTCATTACTCACTCACTACTCACCGCTCACTACTCACTTCTCCCCTCCCCCTTCTATCCTCTATCTTCTTCCTTCTAACTTCTATCTTCTTCCTAAGCTCCTGCTCCACCAAAAATCCTGATCCAGAGCCTTACACCCCCACACCATACACCATCGAAATCCCTTATGGTTTCCCCACTAATCTGAATATTCCTGACGATAATCCCATGACAGTCGAAGGCATCACTCTGGGCAGAACCTTGTTTTACGATGGCCGCCTCAACGGGCGTACCCATCCCGATTCACTCATGAGTTGCAGCACTTGCCACCGCCAGGAAAACAGTTTTGAAATTGGAGCTCCCCGCCCCCACCCTTTTGGCGTTACCGGAAACCCTACCCACCACGTCATGCTCCCAATGATAAACCTGGTGTGGAACATGGGCAATTTCGGCTGGAACGGCAGTGTGCCTTCCATCGAAGCAGATGTATTGGGTGTTATTTCCGATCCTTCCGAATTTGATTCCTCACCCGAAAAAGTGGTAAACACCATTAAAAATATTGAAGGCTATCCTGAACTTTTCAGAAAAGCTTTTGGAACAGATGAAATAAATGTTGACCGAATTGCCAAAGCCATCGCACAATTTGTGAGGACACTGATTTCGTCAAACTCAAGATTTGATAAATACATGCATGGCGAAGTACAGCTTACTCCCGAAGAGTTGCGCGGCTTTGTACTTTTTACCACCGAAGAAGGCGCCGACTGCTTCCATTGCCATGGCGGCTATGGCAACCCATTATTCACCACCAACAAATTTTACAACGATGGAAAGGATTCCCTTTTTACCGATCCTGCCGATCGTTTTGCAATTACCGGCGACCCCATGGACAAAGGCGCTTATAAGGCCACCACTTTGCGCAACATAGAACTTACCGGCCCCTACATGAACGATGGACGTTTCGAAACTTTGGAGGATGTTATCGAATTTTATTCTCACGATTTAATCAACACGCCACAAATCGACCCGCTGATGCACCACATTGCCAATGGCGGCATACAACTTACCCCTCCCGAAAAAGCCGATCTGATGGCCTTTATTAAAACGCTGAGGGATGATGAGCTTTTGAATAATCCCGATTTTGGGAAGCCGGATATCCCGGAATAAAAGATTAGGACACCTCCATTATAATCAGCAAAATTTATCATTTTTCTATGTTTTGGCTGGGTTAAATATTTTATAACCAGCCAAAACAAACATTTTTTGCCGCTTTTGGCTGATTATAATTTTTTATATCCAGCCATAATCTATATTTTTTGCCACTTTTGGCTGGATTAAATATTTTATAACCAGCCATAATTAAATTATTTTACTTCTTTTGGCTGGATTTAATTTTAATTGTTGATGAAAGTTTTTTAGGGATAAGAACACGGATAACACTGATGAAGCGGATTAACACTGATCCGTGTAAATCAGTTTAATCCGTACCTGCCCCGTTTTTTCGGGGTCATCCGTGTTCAAAAATAAGAAACACAAATTTGGTGTAATTAATAAGTAAGTAGTTGAACATCTCAAATTAATTGCTTGCACCAATACAAAATCATTTATTAATTAAAATCCCCCAAACATCCACCCAATAAAAAAACCCCGCAGAAAATCCCACAGGGTTAATAATTCTTTTAGATAAAATGCTGAGATTATCGAATAATCAATTTCTCCATTTTTCTGTCACCAAGTTGAACGAAATAAACACCTTTTGGCTGATTGCTCAAATCGATCTGTCCAATTTGATTGTTCATGTTGAATTGCTGAACAAGCTGACCTGCCTGGTTGAAAATATTTACTGTTCCTATCGCTTCATTTTGGGTTTCAACATTTACAATACCCCTTGAAGGATTGGGGTAGAATTTATTTCCATAAGATAGATCAGCAATGCCAGTTACATCAGGACCATAAGTTGATGAGGTAAGGTAAACAACATCACCAGAGGTATTGCCGTTGCCATTGGCTGCATTAAAGGCAGCGTAAAAGGTAACATCGCCTGGCACATCCTCAGGGGCAGTCCATTCAAATTCCCAGGTTTTACTATCGCCCGATGGCGTATTGCCTTGCTGGGTATGCGTTATGGATTTTCCGTTATTTGCCAATTGGCTTTCGCTAGCGTTTGTTACCTGGATTGTCCCAACTTTATTCCCGTTCTGGTCTTCGGCAGTCCATTCAAAACCAATTTTTCCTACACCTGAATGTGTTCCGGTAGCGGTAATCACATAAGTTTCTCCGCCAACATAACCGTTGCCGGGAATATCTGATGCAATCCAGTCGGAGGCATTTTGGGGTGTTCCTGAATGACAGGCGGTACAATTGTTTTCGTTATCGCCTGGCGACCCGGTTCTACCACCCGGCGACCCTCCACTGGATCCCATAAAAACAATAACAATCGGTAAAGCGAGTAAAGGTAAAATACTGTAAAGTTTTTTCATCGTAGATTTAATCTTGAGTTTGTTAATAATATAAAATGCAAAGTTTCTCTTAAAATAATTTATAATGAATTTAAACAATCATTAACAAAACAAAAATACACATAGAAAGTTCAACTTTATCCTTCAAAAAAATTTAGTTTGTTATTGCCCTAAGAGTCAAATAGTTTTAGCAGCAAAGTCCATTATTTTTTATTTGTTTCATTTGGAAATAGAGTATATTGCACTCTAAATTTAAATTAAGCAAAATATCGGAGTATGAAAACTGTCAGGGAACTGCACATTGAAATTGAGGATTTTAAAAAACAACTCGAAATTTCACAAGTTAACGAATTCAAATCTATTTTCAATAATATTGACATTGGCATTGCCCTGCATAAAATGATTTTTGATGAAAAAGGAAATCCGATTGATTTTGTATTTCTTGATGTAAATGCAGTGTATGAGCAAATGACCCAGCTCAAGGCAAGCGACATCATTGGTAAACGCGGACTTGACACAATCTCCAATCAAATTCAAAAATGGATTGATTTATATAGGAAAGTTAGCAAAACTGGCGATTCAATCAGCATCATCGATCATTCCGAATACTTTGATAAATGGTGGGAAGTGAAAGCCTTTTCACCCGGCAAAAATTTGTTTGCAGTGGTTTTAGTTGATATTACCGATCGAAAAATGGCCGAAAAAAAACTCAAGGATCAAAATCTTAGATACTCCACATTGCTTAAAAATATTAATGGTTTGGTTTACAGATGCGAAAACGATCCCGACTGGACAATGTCCTATGTGAGTAATGGCAGCCTTGACCTTACCGGATACAAGCCCAAGCATTTTATTAATAATGATACCATAACATACAACGATTTGATATTACCAAAACACCAGGAATATGTTTGGAAAACAATACAACATAGGGTAAGTAAAAATGAGGAATATGAAATAGAGTATCAAATTCAAACTGCCTCAGGCGAAATAAAATGGGTTTGGGAAAGAGGCTGTGGAATTTTTGATGATGACAACAATTTTACACACCTTGAAGGAATAATTTCAGATATTACCGAAAGAAAAAGAGCAGAAGAAGAAAGCAAAAAGCTATCCAAGGCAATCGAGCAAAGCCCCGAAACTGTTATAATTACAGACAAGTTTGGAACTATTGAATATGTAAACCCTACCTTTGAAAAACTAACAGGCTATAGTTCCATTGAAGCAATCGGACAAAATCCGCATCTCCTCAAATCAAATCACCACGATCAGGATTATTACAAAACCCTTTGGGCAACTATTTTAAATGGAAATACATGGTATGGTGAGTTTTTAAACAAAAAGAAAAATGGCGAACTTTATTGGGAAAGAGCCAGCATTTCGCCCATTATTAACGAAAAGAATGAAACAACCCATTTTGTTGCCGTAAAAGAAGATATTACCAATGACAAACAGCTTTTGGCCGACCTGCAAATGGCAAAGGAAAAAGCCGAAGAATCTGACCGCCTTAAGTCGGCATTTCTGCTCAACATCAGTCATGAGATGCGTACACCTATGAATAGCATTTTGGGATTTACTGAACTGCTTACACAACCCGGACTCTCAGGCGAAGTGCAACAAAAATACCTCAGCAAAGTTAAGGGAAGTTGCCGACGATTGCTCAACACAGTCACCGACCTTATTGAAATCTCAAAAGTTGAAACTCATCAGTTGGATCTTTACACAGAAAAAATACATCTTGCTACAGAAGTCAACAACATTATTGATGAATTTAAATCGGAAATTGCAAAAAAAGGATTGGAGATAACATACAGTAACCGGATACCGGCTACACATCCAGACATTTTCAACGACAAATCAAAACTCATTTACATTATAACCAACCTAATTAAAAACGCCGCTAAATATACCCTAACCGGCATCATCCAAATAGTTACCGAAAAAGAAAATAATCAAATAGTTTTTTGGGTAAAAGATACCGGCATAGGAATTCCCACCCAACGGTTGAAAGCCATTTTTAAACACTTCGAGCAAGCCGATATTGAGGATAGCCAGGCTATGCAGGGATCAGGTCTGGGGCTTGCCATTTCTAAAGCATATATCGAATTGATGGGTGGAAAAATTTGGGTTGAATCAGAAGCCCAAAAAGGATCTACATTTTATATTACCATCCCTGATATGGGTAAGGAAACAAAAACCCAAATCACTAAAATAATGGAAAACCCACACGAACCAAGCCCTGATAAACAGCTCAAAATCCTTATTGCAGAAGATGATAAAACCTCCGAAATGCACCTCTCCATTGTGATTAGAGATATGGCCAGGGAAATAATTTATGCCACTTCCGGCAGCGAAACAATAGAACTTTGCCGCCAAAATCCAGACATCGACTTGATTTTAATGGATATTAAAATGCCGGTAATGGATGGATACAAAGCTACGCAAGAGATAAAGAAATTCAATAAGAAGGTCATCATTATTGCTCAAACGGCTTATGCACTATCGGGCGACCGCGAAAAAGCGCTTGAAGCGGGATGCGATGACTATATATCAAAACCTATTAAAGTTGATGAGTTTAAACAAAAAATCAGTAAATGCCTGGTAAAACAATGATTTTATCAAGTTTGCTATTTATATTAAAACATTGACTTGAAATAAGAATAATACGTAACACGATGAATGATAAACCAACATACAAAGAATTAGAAAATCACTCCAACAACAACCTGATAGATGGGAAGTATAAATTTTCTGATTTAATTGAAATAAACCAATTAAAGGAAATCTTTAGTAAATTTTCGAAAGCAACAGGTTATACAATCGGGCTTGTAGATAACAACTCACTTGAAGTTTTGGTTAGTACCGGCTGGCATGACATCTGTATGAATTTTCATAGAGCAGACGAAAAAGCCTGCAATGTTTGCAAGGAAAGCAATAAAATACTTTTTTCGGATTTAGAACAAAAAAAAACCGTAAAAATTGTTGAATGCAAGCATGGTTTGTATGATTGTGCAACCCCGATAATAATCGAAGATAAGCATGTTGCCAATCTTGTTACAGGCCAATTGCTAATGCAAAAACCTGACATAAAGCAATTCGAAAATCAAGCAGAAATTTTTGGTTTTAACAAATCTGAATATTTAAAAGCCTTAAGCAAAGTTCCAATAATTGACAGAAATAAGGTTGAAGAAATAATGGATTATCTCTCAGATTTTTCTGTTTATATTGCAAAAGAAGGACTTCAAAAACTTCGTACCAATAAATTGAATGAACAATTAGACAAACAAAATCAAGAACTCCAAAAAGCCAAAGAAAATGCTGAGGAAAACCAAAACTATTTGCAAACCCTGATTAATACTATTCCTGACTTGATTTGGCTTAAAGATGAAGCAGGCATTTATTTGATGTCCAACAAGCGTTTTGAAGATTTTTTTGGCGCAAAGGAATATCAAATTATAGGAAAAACAGACTATGATTATATAAACAAAGAACTTGCCGATTTTTTCAGGAAAAATGACATGAAAGCAATGCAAGCCGGAAAACCAACCATGAACGAAGAACTTATAACATTTGCAAACGATGGACATGAAGAATTTCTTGAAACTATAAAAACCCCGATTTACGATAGCAATAAAAAACTAATCGGGGTTTTGGGAATTGGCAGAGATATTACTGAGCGTCAGAAAGCAGAACATGACTTGAAAATTGCCAAAGAACGCGCCGAGGAATCCGACCGCCTCAAGTCAGCCTTCCTGGCCAACATGAGCCACGAAATTCGCACCCCAATGAATGGCATTCTGGGATTTGCCGACTTACTCAAAGAACCTGATCTGACCGGTGATGAACAAAAACAATATGTGGCTATTATCGAAAAAAGTGGCCAGCGCATGCTCAACATCATCAACGATCTCATCGACATCTCTAAAATTGAAGCCGGGCAAATGGAACTTATTGTTTCAGAAGCTAACATCAACGAGCAGATCTATTTTCTTTATACCTTTTTTAAGCCCGAAGCTGAATCAAAAAACATTAAGCTGACTTATGAAAAAGCTTTGTCCAACAGCCTGGCGAACATCATCACCGACAGGGGAAAATTATATGCCATCCTCACCAACCTTTTAAAGAATGCCATTAAATTTACCAGCGATGGGAAAATTGAATTTGGCTATGTAAAGAAAGCTTACAATATTGAGTTTTTTGTAAAAGATACCGGCACAGGGATAGCCAAAGACCGGCAACAAGCCATATTTGAAAGATTCGTTCAAGCCGACCTGAAAATTTCTAAACCTTACGAAGGCGCCGGTTTAGGATTAGCAATCACAAAAGCATACATCGAAATGCTGGGTGGAGAAATATGGCTAAATTCTGATTTGGGCGTGGGGTCAACCTTTTACTTTACCATTCCCTACCACACCAAACCGAAAAAACCCTCAAATAAAAATCAGCCGGGAACAAGCGCTAAGCAAAGCGATATTCTTCAAAACTTAAGCATTTTAGTGGCAGAAGATGACGAAACCGCATATTACTACCTTGAGGCCTTATTGGGTAGAAAATGCAAAACCCTGGTACACTGTACAACAGGACTTGATGCTGTGGAGGCCTGCCGCCAAAACCCCAACATCGACCTTGTGTTAATGGATATAAAAATGCCCGTAATGGACGGGTATGAAGCTACACGGGAAATCAGGAAATTCAACAAAAATGTAAAAATATTAGCCCAAACAGCTTATGCACTAACAGGCGATAAAGATAATGCCATGGATGCAGGGTGTGACGATTATATTGCAAAACCCATCAACAAAAACGATCTCTTTCGAATTATCCAAAAATTGTTTAACTAAAATCAGCCGGAAATGAAAACACAGAATCCAAGCTACGAAGATTTGCAACACCGGATTAAACAACTCGAAGAAAAAGAAAATAAAGAACTGCAATTACTTTTTAAAAGTATGCTCAATGCTTTTGTGATTTTCGATTCGGTTTTTGACGAATCAGGCAACTTTGTGAGTTACCGCTTTGTATATATTAATGATGCTTATGAAGAAATTACCGGTGTTAAGCATAAGGAGGTAAAAGGCAAAACTGTTCATGAGGTCTGGCCGGATACCGAACAAAGTTGGATAGAAAAATACGGGCATGTGGCTGTAACAGGCGAAACGCTTGAATTTGATAACTACCATGAGCCAACAAAAAAAATATACCATTGCAAGGTTTACCGCCCCTGGGATTCACAAAACAGATTTTGTGTAATTTTTGATGATATTACCACACAGCAGCAAACCCAAAATGACCTTAAAAAAATTGAATGGTTATTAAAACCAAAAAGTAAAGAGATAACATTTGGTAAATCTGCGTATGGCGACTTGACAACACTTAATACGGATGGCCTGATTTTGCAAAATGTTGGTGAAAAAGTCCTAAAAGCTATTGTTCAGGATTACCTCACATTGCTTGATACTTCGGCAGCAATTTATGAAAAAAACGGCGACTACGCCCTCGGTATCTTTTCATCGAATTGGTGCAGCCTGTTAGACAATGCATCACGCGAATTATGTGGAAAATGTTCAGATGCTGATGCACTAAATTCCGGCAAGTGGCATTGCCATGAATCGTGCTGGACCGGGGTATCAAAAAAAGCCATCGAAACCGGAAAAACCGTTGATGAAGAATGTAATGGCGGCTTGCGAATTTACACCATACCTATTTGGCTAAACAATAAGGTTATAGGAGCTATAAATTTTGGTTATGGCAGCCCCCCCACCGATAAGGATAAATTGGAGGAAATCAGCAATAAATACAAAATCCCTTATGCAGAACTACTTAAATCTGCAATTAAATACGAAACACGACCGGCATTTATTATCGATATCGCCAAGATGCGCCTGCAACAGTCGGCAAGGATGATAAGCGAAATTTTGGAATTAAAACTTGCTGAAAAGAAGATTCAATACCAAAACGAGGAAATCACAAGTCAAAACGAAGAACTATCAGCACAAAATGAAGAAATAACAAGCACCAATTACAAACTCCAGGTAGGTGAACAACAATTCCGTGCCTTGTTCGAACATATGCCCAGTGGTGTTGTGGTTTATGAAACAATAAATGGTGGGCACGATTTCATCATTAAAGATTTCAACAATTCAGCCGAAAAAATTGAAAAGGTTAAAAGATCTGGAATTATTGGGAAAAGATTAACTGAGGCTTTCGTTGGAGTAAAGAATTTTGGCATTCTCAAAACCTTAAAAACAGTTTGGGAAACAGGCAAACCACAATATTTTTCCGATACACTTTATAAAGATGGTTCAGGTGTGAGTTCATGGAGAGAAAACTGGATTTACAAACTACCATCAGGTAACCTTGTAGCGGTTTATAATGAGGTAACGCTGCGCAAACTGGCACAATTAAAACTTGAAGAAAGTGAAAATAAGCTGCAAAAACTTTTCGACCACATGAACAGTGGATTTTCATTTCATAAAATAGTTTTAGATGAAAATGAAAAACCTGTCGATTATATTTTCATGGAAGTCAACACGGCCTTCGAGCAAATGACAGGCTTAAAATCTACCAACATCATAGGCAAAAAAGTTACTGAAGTTATTCCGGGCATCGAAAATGACCCGGCCAACTGGATTGGAGTTTATGGCAAAGTTGCCCTTTCGGGTAAACCGGTAAAATTCCAAAACTACAGCATCGAGTTAGGGAAATGGTTTTCGGTGAGTGCCTATTCACCCATGAAAGGATATTTTGCAAGCATTTTCGAGGATATTACCAATCAAATTAAAACCCAGGAAAAACTCAAACTTAGTGAGGCGAAATACCGCAGTTACATCGACCATGCACCACATGGTGTATTTGTAGTTGATGATAAGGGAAAATACCTCGATGCAAATCCTACTGCCTCAAAAATGACGGGCTATAGTATCAAAGAAATTCTGCAAATGAAAACCACAGACTTTGCCCTTAGCAAAGAAGAAAATGACATCGCCAAAAAACGCTTTATGAAACTCTCCAAAAGTGGGAGTTTGAATAAAACAACACAGTTCGTTAAAAAGGACGGGTCAACAGGCTGGTGGCATATTGATGCTGTAAAAATTTCAGGAAATAAATTCCTTGGTTTCACCACTGATGTAACAAAACAAAAAATATCAGAGGAGGCTTTGGTAAAAGCATTGCAACAAGCCGAAGAATCCGACAGGCTCAAATCAGCTTTCCTGGCCAATATGAGCCACGAAATCCGTACACCTATGAATGGCATCCTCGGCTTTGCCGATCTACTTAAAGAACCTGATCTTACAGGCGAGGAGCAAAATAAATATGTCAATATTATCGAACGAAGTGGCGAAAGAATGTTAAACATCATCAACGATTTAATCGACATATCAAAAATTGAAGCCGGCCAAATGGAAGTGGTAATTTCTGAAACCAATATCCGGGAACAGGCAGAATATCTGCACACCTTCTTCAAACCTGAAATGGATAAAAAAGGATTGGAATTCATTACCAGCTTTCCCACTATTAATCCCCCGTTCGTTTTTAGAACAGATCGTGAAAAACTTTACGCCATTATTACCAACCTGCTGAAAAACGCTATAAAATACACCAAGCGGGGAAGCATCGAATTTGGATACAAGCTGATGGCGGAAAACAATATTGTGTTGGGCTCCGCTCCGGATGGAACTGTGGTAGAGACACCCGTCCTGCAATTTTATATAAAAGATACAGGAATTGGCATTCCTGCAAATAGGATCGATGCGATTTTCGAACGATTTATCCAGGCAGATATCGAAGACAAAAATGCTATGGAAGGTGCCGGCCTGGGTTTGGCCATTTCGAAGGCCTATGTTGCAATGCTGGTAGGACAAATCTGGGTGGAATCTTCGGAAGGAGAAGGATCAACATTTTATTTTGCCATTCCCGATCAGCCGTTTGAAAAAAAGACTATCGCGTTGGAAAAAACAGTGTCATCGCAAAATATAAAGGCAACACAAAGGAAGTTAAAGATTCTGGTGGCCGAGGATGATGAGACTAGTGAAATGCACCTTTCCATCCTGCTGCAGGATGTGGCCAAAGAAATTTATTATGCCAGGTCGGGCACTGAGGCTGTATCGATGTGCGAAAACAACCCCGACCTGGATTTGATACTGATGGATATTAAAATGCCCTTGCTGGATGGATACGATGCAAGCAGGGAAATCAGAAAATTCAATTCAGATGTAATCATCATTGCACAAACTGCCTATGCACTTTCGGGCGACCGGGAAAAAGCTTTAGATGCAGGTTGTAATGATTACATTACAAAGCCAATAAATAAAGAAAAACTAATTAAACTTATCAGGAAAAATACAGGCTGAGCAAAAAATTAGCCTGCATTATTTTTATGTTTTTAGTAACTATTTAGCTAATTTATCAGTCTCCAATCAAATGGTGTAAATAGCAATTTTAATTTCACCACCTAAATAATTACTATTTTTGATCATTAGTATCCGACAAAATTATAGAAAGAAAAATAGATTTCTTGCCGCACGTGCGGCAAGAAATCTGTTAATTTACTCGAACAGTAGTGATTTTTAATCTTATATGTAGTACCCTTTATCCAATCATCACACCATCAGTGCAATCGATTTCTTTACGTGGAATTGGCGGGTTTTTAATTTTCTTTATTGTTTTATCATTTAGTTTTTGATGAACGGCTTCAATTACCGTATTTCCTTCCAGAAAAAAGGTACCTGAAAAAAACAATCCATTGTCATCAAACTTACCCAGAAAACTTATCGCAGTATTATCGATGATGAAGGAAAAATTCTCATCCTGAATTTCAATTTTGGATAAAGCAAACTCGCGGGTATTATCATCAGATTCCATAAAAAATACAGAACCCTTAATTTCTCCTTCTTCATTTTTATCGAAAACCAACAAACTTGATAGAGAAATTTGTTCACTCCCCTCCGACTCCATCCAATAGCCCACAAGCTTATCCGCCTTTGCCTGCGAAAACAAACCACTCACCAAAAAGAACAGGAATAATATTGATACAACTATTGATTTCATATCTGCATTTGGATTTTCATTTTTTCCGTACAGCTAAGGCTTTCCTTTTGCATACAACATTGTAGTATAGACAAGGCATGCCTCATGACTTCATATCTACATCCGATTACTATTTTACATTTTTTTCTGTACAGACAAGGCATGCCTTGTCTCTGTTGGTTTAGAGGAGACAAGGCATGCCTTGTCTCTACGGCAACAAAAAATTACCGAAACACCAATTTATCCTTTCCACCAAAAGCATCGTAGGATGAAATAATTACTTTCTCGCCGGGAGCGAGCCCTTCCAATACTTCATAATAATTCGTGTTTTGCCGGCCAAGCCTGATATTGCGCTTTGTGGCAAAATCCCCCGAAGCATCAACAATGTAAATCCAGTTGCCACCAGTTTCCTGGAAAAAGCCACCGCGTTTTACAATTGTAGCTTCGCGTGGGCTGCTGAACTGAAGACGCAACTGTACAGTTTGCCCACGCTTTATCCCCCGGGGTTCACCTGCTGTAAATTGCAGGTCAACCTGGAATGAACCATTGGTTACATCTGTATAAATTTTCATAATTTCGAGCTGATAGGTTGTACCTGCAAAATCGAACTCGGCCTCCTGCCCAAGATGCACAGTTGAGATGTAACGCTCATCAATTGGGGCCCTCAATTTAAAACCATCTTTCATTTTATCAATCTGACCAAGATGCTCGCCGGCAGATTTTGTTTCGCCAATTTCAATACTAAACGAAGAAAGTTTTCCATCGGCAGGAGCTTTAATGAAGAGATTCTGCAGGTTCTTATTTAGTAATTTCAAATTGTTCTGCATCCGCTCTATCGAGTTGTTGATTTGATAGGTTTGATTAACCATCGAAATGGAATCGAGCCTTTGCAGTTGCAACGAAATTTCGAGTTGTTTCATTGTAAGTTTATAATCCCTGTCAGCATCTTCATATTCCTGATCAGAAATTAGTTTTTCGGAATACAATTGTTTTTTCCGTTTAAAATCGAGGTTAACCTTATCAATTTCTGATTGCAGATTTACTATTTCAAGTTGCCTCAAAAACTGGTTTCTTTCAAGGTTCACCTTCGAGTTTTGCAGATTGTTTATGGCATCGTACATCCTGGTTTCCTGATCCATATAACGCAATTCCATATCAGCATTGTTAAGTTTTAATATGGTATCGCCATGTTTAAGAATGGCACCATCTTCTACAAAAACACTTTCAACGGTTCCACCCTGGACGGCATCGATGTAAATGGTTGTTTTTGGATAAACCACGGCATCAACAGGAATAAACTCCTGAAACCGATCCCGCTTAACTACGGCAATGGCAAGTTGCTCTTTATTCACATAAAGTTTACTCTGCTTATCCCTGAAAAATAAGAGGTAAATAATTAAAACCAAAAAAGCCATTAACAAAGTAATGGTCAGAATTTTTTTAACTGTCCACTTCTTTTTCTCAATTATCCTGTCCATATCAATTCATTTTACGGTTTGCCGCATTGGCGAATACTGTGCCACGGATTACAAATCTTTGATAAACAACCAATAGGAATGATAGGCAGGCTTGTGCGAAATTGTTTTGTCCAATAACGATCATTTTCTTGTACAAATACGAACAATCTTTTTACTTTAGCGGAGAATTTCAAATGGAATTGGATGATAATAAATGGAATAGTTTCATGGGTTTTCATCAATGCACATCGCTTACATCTTTTAACAAAAATTGCGATCGGCATGAAAATCCAATATTTTTGAAAGTATTTACTGAAAAACAGCTACAAAATCGCCTTTGATATGGAAAAAGCAGATGCCAAAATTTTAATTGTTGATGATGATCAGGATGTGCTATTAGCAGCAAAACTTTTCCTTAAGCAACACATTAAAATAGTACACACGGAGAAGAACCCGGAGAACATCCCCACCCTTCTCAAGGCTGACAACTATGATGTTGTGCTTCTCGACATGAATTTTTCGCGTGATGCCACAAGCGGCAAAGAGGGTTTTCACTGGCTGAACAAGATCATGGAAATTGATCCTGCAGCAGTGGTAATTTTTATCACCGGGTATGGAGATATCGAATTGGCAGTTCAAGGCATTAAAGAGGGGGCAACCAACTTTATCCTCAAACCCTGGGACAATAAAAAACTATTAGCCACCATCCAGGCCAATCTTAAAGTACGGTCATCAAAAGAAGAACTCGCCGATTTAAAAACCAAAAAGCAGGTTTTTCTTGCCGATCAGAATAATGCCTGGGGCGACCTGATTGGAAATTCGCCGGCCATGGAACAAGTAATGACTACCGTAAGAAAAGTAGCAATAACCGATGCCAACGTGCTAATTTTAGGCGAAAACGGCACCGGCAAAGAACTCATTGCACGTGCCATTCATAAAGTATCGAAAAGGAAAGACGAAGTTTTTATAAGTGTTGATCTTGGAGCAATTAGTGAATCACTTTTTGAGAGCGAACTTTTTGGCTACAAAAAAGGAGCATTTACCGATGCTAAAGAAGATCGTGCCGGACGGTTTGAGGCCGCCTCGAAAGGAACCATTTTTTTAGACGAAATCGGGAATTTGTCAACCAGCCTGCAATCAAAATTACTTTCGGTGCTTCAAAACCGCAAAGTGGTTAGGTTAGGCTCAAACAAAGAAACTCCTATTGATGTAAGATTAATTTGTGCTACCAACATGCCACTTTATCAAATGGTAAAGGAAGGTAAATTCAGGCAGGATTTGCTTTACAGAATAAATACCGTTGAGATTGCGGTGCCGCCACTTCGCGACCGTATTGAAGACATACCGCTATTGGTGGAACATTTCCTTAAAGATTATAGCAAAAAGTACAAGCTTTTTAATAAGCGGGTAAATGCATCAACATTTAAACGATTAGAAAAACATCACTGGCCCGGAAACATAAGAGAACTACAACATGCAGTGGAACGTGCCGTAATTATGAGTGAATCGAATATATTACAGCCACACGATTTTTTTCTTTCTCAAATGGATGAAAACAACGAAGGTGGTGAGCCCGAAACCTACAACCTGGAAGAAACCGAACGAATGCTTATAAGAAAGGTTATTGATAAGCATGGCGGAAACATTAGTAAGGCTGCCAAAGAACTTGGACTAACACGGGCATCACTCTATCGCAGAATAGAAAAATATGGTCTTTAAAAGTTTTAGATTACAGGTTATTTTTAGGGTAATACTCCTGGTTGCCTCAGTAATTTTGCTCATTTTTCTTTTTTTGAATTCAGGCTTAACGGTGTCGCCATTGATACTTGCCTTGCTTGTGGTATTTCAGATTTTTACCCTGATCAACTATGTTGAGCAAACCAATAAAAAACTAACAAGTTTCCTTAACAGCATTAAGCACGCCGATTTTTCGAGTTCCTTTTCAGAAAAAGGTCTTGGTAAAAGTTTTGAAGAACTCAACCACGCATTCAATCAGGTAATGGATGAGTTCAGAAAATACCGTTCGGAAAAGGAAGAACATTTGAACTACCTTTTAACTGTTATACAACATATTTCCATTGGCATGATTGCCTTTCGGGAGGATGGTAAAATAGACCAGTTTAACCAGGCAGTAACAAGACTTTTTAATATAAGATACATTAAAAACATCCACGATCTCGATGCGGTAAAAAATGGGCTTGCCGACAAACTATTGAACATGAAAGCCGGCGACAATTTATTGATAAAGGTTTTTGTTAACGATGAACTTCTTCAACTTGCTGTTAATGCTACCCAATTTAAAATGCGGGGACAGCGGTTTACACTTATCTCTTTCCAGAACATTCACAACGAACTGGAAGAAAAAGAGATTGAGTCGTGGCAAAAACTAATCAGGGTGCTTACCCACGAAATCATGAACTCCATAACACCAATATCATCGCTTGCCGGAACCGTAAGGGGTATGCTCCTGGATGAGAACGATGATGAGCGGGTAAAAATGAACGAGTTGGATGAAGAGGATGTTGAAAGTGTGCAAAGTGCATTGAGTACAATCGAAAAACGTAGTCATGGTTTACTGAACTTTGTTGAAATTTATAGAAATTTAACAAGAATTCCCAAACCCAATTTCAGGTACTTCAAAATATCACAACTCCTCGAAAATACAGAACAGCTTCTTGGGGTAAAAATGGCTGAATTTAACATTGTGTTTAAGCATTCCATTTCGCCCCCCGATTTAATGCTTACTGCTGACCCTGACCTTATTGACCAGGTGATTATAAATCTTATGCTCAATGCAATTGATGCCGTTAAAGGCCAGGTTGAACCTAAAATATTAATACTTGCTCATGAAGTAAATGGAAAAGTAAAAATAGAAGTCAGGGACAATGGTCAGGGAATAAAACCTGATATTATGGATAAGATTTTTATGCCCTTCTTTACATCAAAAAAACATGGATCGGGCATTGGACTAAGCCTTTCCAGACAAATAATGCACCTGCATAAAAGCAATATTTCGGTGAGATCAAAACTTGAAGAAGGAACAGTTTTTACCTTAACATTTTAAAATTTCTATTATCTTGCACTCAAATTGAAAAGCAATTTTAAATGAAAGAAAACCCGGTAGTATTGGTTGTAGAAGATGATCAGTTTAACTTTGATCTGCTTGCTGTGATACTTATGGAGATTAAGGCAAAGGTACTGTGGGGCGCAACTGCAGCAGAAGGCATGACACATTTTACCAACGAGCCTATCGACTTGGTATTGATGGATATAAAGTTACCTGACACAAACGGCTACGAATTAACAAAAAGATTTAAAGCCATAAACCCCAATATCCCAATCATAGCTCAAACTGCTTATGCACTAACCGGCGACAGGGAAAAATCTATTGAAGCAGGATGTGATGATTATATCACAAAACCCATCCGTAAAGCAAAAATCATAAGCATTATCAAGCATCATCTTGGGATGTCCTGATTTGAGCCTTTTAGAAATCCTTACTTAACGTAAATCAATTGTCGTGAATAATGCATCTTAGTGAATCTTTGTGCCCTCAGTGTCTTAGTGGTTATATTTTAAAATTCACCACTAAGACACTGAGGGCACTCAGAACCACTAAGAAAAATTAAAATATTTAAAGCATAAAAAAAAGCCGGTAACAATACCGGCCTTTTAAATTTATTTTGCAGTTATTTAGCTGTTTTTATCGTTTCCCCATCAAATAGCTACTATCTAAGACCCCCTCTAACTCCCCCTGAAAGGGGAGGATGCCATCGCACTGACCGCTGCAATGGCTTGTGCAGCAGGTCTCCCTTTCCGCCAGCTGGCGGAGAAGGGGTCAATGCCGAGACGAAGTCTCGTGCATGCACGAGCAAAGCTCGGCAGGATGGGGTCATAATGATTTGGTATTCAATTCCACCACCTAAATAATTACTTTATTCTTCAAGAAAATTAGTTGCATTTAAGCACCTGCGTTATTTCATATTCGGCATTTTTGACAAATCTACCGAATTTAGCTTTGGTAAAAGCCTCACAAGCTTTGGTATTGTCACCTTTTCCTTTTAATGCATTACCAAGCTCATAATAAAATTTTGCCTTAAACTCTACATTTTGAGCTTCACTCATTTGCAGTCCTTTTTCAGCAGCGCCAATTGCATCATCCCATTTATTGAGCCCATTATTTGCAAGCGCAACATAATAATAGGTATCAGCATTGTCGGGATCGAAATTCAAGGATGCATTTAAACACACCAATGCCCCTTCCCAATTTTGTTCCTGGAGTTTTTTAGCGCCACTGGCCTGAAGGGATTTTTTGGCCTTTTTAGTAATTCTATCTTCCATTTTAGTATCACCATCAGCTTTGGCAAGTTCGAGCGCTTTCTCGAATGATTTTTTCATATTTGGCGTATCATCCATTTTGTTGTATGTTAAACCCAATCCCCAAAAAGCCCTGGAATAATCAGGAGAAATTTCTGCTGCTTTGCTAAAGCTTGAAAGTGCATTTTCAAAATCATCATTCTTATAAAAAGCATTTCCCTGCGCATAATAAAGCTTTGGAATTGTTTCCTGAGCCCTTTTAATTGTTTCAGGGTCGTTGTATTTATTACCATACTCAATGGCTTTTTCGAATTCACCAATAGCTTTTTCTATTTTCTTCTCTTTGTAATCAGTTACACCTATTTTGTAATAAAGCTGCGGAATTTGTGTCTGGGCATTAATAACAATCATTTCGCCTTCTTCGCCAAGTTTTTCGGCCATAGTCATGGCTTCATTGTATTTTTCGATGGCAAGCTCAAAACTGTTCGATTTTAAAGCCTGGTTGCCTTCGTTAAATAATTCGCCTGCCTGATTTAAATCTTGCGAATAAGCAGTAAAGGCTATTACTGTAAATACGAGTGTTGCCAGATTCTTGATTTTGTTAAAGTTCATACCAATTTTGTTGATTTATTAAAATTTGATTGATTTATAATATTATGTAAGCGGGTACAAAAGTAAAATTTTATTCTTACTATATTTTACAAGCTGCAAGCTTAATAACTAAAATTTACAAACATTGTTTTATTTGTTTGTCGATTGATCAATGATTAACTAATATTTTAAATTAATAATTTACTGAGACAAACCCTTAACTATTATTGAAGTTTATTTGGGACTACTCCAAATTTAGTGGAAAGGCTCAATAATTTTTCAGTCCTCAGTGCCGGGCTTCGCCCGTGCATCCTCGAAAAATAACGAAAATTATAAATTTTCTATTTTTCGGGATTTTCAGTCCTCAGCACACTGCCGGCTGTGGACTGCCGGCTGTGGACTTCCGGCTGTGGACTGCCAGCTGTGGACTTCCGACTGTGGACTTCCGGCTGTGGACTGCCGACTGCGGACTTCCGGCTGTGGACTTCCGGCTGTGGACTTCCAGCTGTGGACTTCCGGCTGTGGACTGCCAGCTGTGGACTGCCGGCTGTGGACTGCCGACTGCGGACTGCCAGCTGTGGACTTCCGGCTGTGGACTTCCGGCTGTGGACTTCCGGCTGTGGACTGCCGGCTGCGGACTTCCGGCTGCGGACTTCCGGCTGTGGACTTCCGGCTGTGGACTTCCGGCTGTGGACTGCCGGCTGTGGACTTCCGGCTGTGGACTTCCGGCTGTGGACTGCCGGCTGTGGACTGCCGGCTGTGGACTTCCGGCTGTGGACTGCCGACTGCGGACTTCCGGCTGTGGACTCATTATTAATACCAATTATATTAACAAACAAAGTTCCAAAAAAATGGCAGTAGAACCACTTATTTTAACCATTGCTCAATTTCGTCCATTTGAACTGCAGGAATGTCAAGCTTTTTTATTTTCCTGTGCTTATTCAATGCCTGTTGAATCTGGCTTACCTTGGCAGCTTTTAATTCGTCAGGAGACGCAAAACCGGCAGGGATAATAAACTCAGCCCAGTTTTCAGGAACACCTATTTCAATAAAATCTTTGGCTGTTGGCAAAACCTGTTTCTTTTCGGGGCGCATGTGTGGAAAAAACAACACATCCTGGATGGAGTTACTGTTGGTCATTATCATTGCCAGGCGGTCGATGCCAATGCCAAGCCCGGCGGTTGGAGGCATTCCATATTCCAGCGAACGGAGGAAATCTTCGTCCAAAATCATCGATTCATCATCACCACGCTTACCCAGCTCAAGTTGGTCTTCGAAGCGCTGACGCTGATCGATGGGATCGTTCAATTCAGAAAAGGCATTGCAAAGTTCTTTACCGTTACATATCGCTTCAAAACGCTCGACAAGACCTTCTTTGCTGCGATGCTTTTTGGCCAGGGGCGACATTTCCACAGGATAGTCTGTAATAAATGTAGGTTGAATGAGATTGCCTTCACATTTTTCCCCAAAAATCTCATCAATAATTTTCCCTTTTCCCATGGTTGAGTCAACTTTCACATTCAGATCACCGGCAGTTTTCACGAGTTCTTCTTCGTTCATGCTGCTAATGTCAACTCCTGTATATTCCTGAATGGCCTCAAACATGGTGTAACGCTTCCACGGACGCTTAAAGTCGATTTCATTATCACCAACCTGAATCTTGGTTTTACCGTGCAATTGAATGGCTGTTTTTTCAATCATTTCCTCTACGAGGTTCATCATCCATTCGTAATCTTTATAGGCTACATAAAGCTCTACCTGCGTAAACTCCGGATTGTGAAAACGGCTCATGCCCTCATTCCTGAAATCTTTTGAGAATTCAAACACACCATCATAACCACCAACAATAAGCCTTTTTAAATATAACTCGTTGGCAATCCTCAAATACAAAGTCATATCGAGGGTATTGTGATGCGTTTTGAAAGGACGTGCTGCTGCACCGCCATAGAGCGGCTGTAAAATAGGGGTTTCCACTTCGAGGTAACCTTTTTCGCTCAAAAAACTACGCATCGAATTCACCATTTTGGTACGTTGCAAAAAGGTTTTCTTTACATGCGGATTTACAATAAGGTCAACATAACGCTGACGGTACCTCATTTCAGGATCAGCAAAAGCATCATATACTTTATCATCTTTTTCTTTTACTATCGGCAATGGTTTCAACGATTTCGACAAAAGCCTGAAGTCTTCCGCATGAATGGTTGTTTCGCCCATTTTAGTTGTAAACACGAAGCCTTTCACGCCAACAATATCACCAATATCAAGCAACTGCTTAAAAACCTTATTGTACAAGGTCTTGTCCTCGCCGGGGCAAATTTCATCGCGTTTCAGGTAACACTGGATGCGTCCGGTTGCATCCTGAATTTCGACAAATGAAGCAGCGCCCATGATACGGCGGCTCATAATTCGGCCTGCAATACTCACTTTTTCGTAGAGCTTTTTGTCAGGATAGTTTTCGTGAATTTCTTCGGCAGTAAGGTTTACTTCAAATTCGTCGGCAGGATAGGGATCAATGCCGAGTTTGATCAATTCGTTGAACGAATTTCTTCGAATGATTTCTTGTTCTGAAAGTTGTTGTGACATAAGTTTTTGAAAAATTTGCGCAAAGGTAGAATAAAATGGTCGTCTTAAAACAAGAAGAAAAGTCCTTTGAGCCTGCCTTAATTCCTTAATTTTGTCAATTAAACTAATAAACTGCAATGACATCAAATTATAAACGCAAACCCGACTGGTTAAAGATTAAAGTTCCTTCAGGTAAGGAGTATGTGCAAGTAAAAGATATTGTGGAGCGCCACAAACTGCACACCATCTGCACCAGCGGTAAATGCCCCAACATGGCAGAATGTTGGAACCTGGGCACAGCCACTTTTATGATACTCGGCGATATTTGTACCCGCTCGTGTAAGTTCTGCGCCACCAAAACCGGTAAGCCCGGTGAGGTAGATTTGGATGAACCAAAAAATCTGGCTGAATCGGTGAAGCTGATGAAATTAAAACATTGTGTAATTACATCAGTTGACAGGGATGATCTGGAGGATGGCGGGGCAAATCATTGGGCTGAAACCATTCGGGAAGTTAAAAAACTAAATCCCGGAACAAGCATCGAGGGATTGATCCCTGATTTTCAAGGAATGAAAGAACTGATACAAATTGTACTTGATGCCGGTGTCGAAGTTATTTCTCACAATCTGGAAACCGTTCGCCGGCTCACACCACAAGTGCGAAGTGCTGCACAATACACCCGAAGCCTAAAAGTTATCAGGCAAATTGCCGACTCACAATCGGTGGCAAAATCAGGAATTATGGTTGGATTGGGAGAAACTGAAGAGGAGATTTTAGAAACAATGGACGATCTTTTAAAAGCCGGTTGCAAGGTGATGACCATCGGGCAATACTTACAGCCAACAAAAGATCACCTTGCAGTTGAGGAATATGTGCATCCTGATACTTTTAAAAAATATGAAATAATCGGTCTTGACAAAGGATTTAAGTACGTGGAAAGTGCGCCGCTGGTCAGGTCGAGTTACCATGCGGAGAAGCATGTTGGAAAAGGGGGGGACAGAAATTAGTTAATTGTTATTGGTTAATTGTTAATTGCCCCGAAAAATAGAAAATTTTTAATTTTCGTAATTTTTCGAGGGTGCTCGGGCAAAGCCCGGCATTATTAGTTATTAGTTACTGGTTATTCGTTACTGGTTATTCGTTACTGGTTATTGGGTATTGAGAGCTGGCAACTTTTAACTGAGAACTGAAAACTTCTAACAGAGGACAAAAAAAGTTGACTGGCGACTTACAAGAATATAAAAATGAACAGAAACAAAACCACTTCTTTCATCGACCTGGGATTGATCGGGTACCGGGAAGCCTGGGATTACCAGGAAAAATTGTTCCAAAAAAACCTGGTAAAAAAGATTGCCGGTGAACCCACCAAAAATTACCTGATCTTTTGTGAACACAAGCATGTTTATACCCTCGGAAAAAGCGGCTCTGAAAATAACCTGTTGGCCAACAACCTAACATTAAAAAAGTTGGGTGTGGAGTTTTTTAAAACCAACCGTGGCGGCGATATCACCTATCACGGCCCCGGGCAAATTGTTGGCTACCCGATTCTCGACCTCGAAACTTTTGGTTTGGGCGTTAGAACCTATATCGAAATACTGGAAGAAAGCATCATTAAAGTTTTGGAAAACTACGAATTGAAGGGGCAAAGGTTGGATGGTGCAACAGGTGTGTGGTTTGATCCTCAAATTCCAGGGAAAGCGAGAAAAATCTGCGCCATCGGCGTTAAAGCCAGCCGCCACATTACCATGCATGGTTTTGCTTTTAATGTAAACACCGACCTGAAATTTTTTGAAATGATTAATCCTTGTGGCTTCACAGACAAAAGTGTTACATCACTTGAAAAAGAATTGGGAAGAACAATGGATTTTGAGGAAGTGAAAAATAAAACGAAAAATGCTCTTTCTGAAATTTTTAGGATGGACTTTCGATAAAAAAAAGATCTTTTATAATACGTGTGTGGGCTGTTGTACCTGAGTTTAACTTCTTCACAACACCTTTATTATCAATAATCCTCAAACATTATTTTTACCATTTGTTTTTTTAATTTCAGAACTCACTATTTAACGTAAATTAAGTGTCGTGAATAATGCATCTTAGTGAATCTTTGTGCCCTGAGTGTCTTTGTGGTAAATTTTTAAAAATTAATTTCTTGCATTCCAGCCGTTTTGATTTTCTACATAGCTTTTCAGGAATCTTAAAACTGTGTATTTATCAGCCACATTTGGGTAGTGCTCCAAAATTAAATTTACTTCCCCTACATCACCGGTTTTAATTAAAGCCCATGAAAATGCGGTGAGTTGGATTTCCTGAAATTTGCCCAAACTTTGCGGTAGGTCGGTTCTAAATTTTTGAGTCAAGCTTATAATGTCTTGATAGTCTTTTTCTCCAATTTCACGGTAAAGTATAATTTCAAGTTTTTGATCATTGTCCAGATATTGGTATCCCGGAGCAAGTTCAATCACATCCCAGATTATTTTCATTCGCGCTGCATCGAGAAATGGCATTGTTTTTTGGGTGAAAGACCTTAAGTAATTAAGCCAATCTTCCACAGAGGATTCATCAAAATGACTTGTATTAATCGAAAGAACATTTCGAACCAGCAATGCCAAATCAAGATCGAGAACTCCGTAGGTAACTATATTATCTTGTTCTACCTCCTGAAAAATCCTGAAAATCTTTTCCGCATTTCTGTAATGTTCAGGGAATGAAAAAGCATAATCAGGCCCTAAATGCTCAGGGATAATTGGTGGGCGGTGAGTTAAAGAGATCAACACAGGAACAGGGGAAGTTAACAATTCATCAAACTCGCGAACAGCCTGGTTAAGAAATCTTGCCTTGGGTGCTGCATATTCCAGCTTGGGATAAAAGTCGCTATTGGCAGCTTGCGAGAAGGAATTAACATAAGGATCAAGTAAGGTCTTGCTTCCGATATATCGAACCAAAAGATCATTTTCTGTGAGGATACCCAACTTCATCAATTCTATTTTTAAATCTTTATTATTAAAAATATCATTTTGAGGAAAATCCAGGCTTCCATTTTTCTTTCCGACAAGTACAATATCACCATCATCAAGAAAATAAATTACATAATCGCTGAAATGGGGGGAAAATGCTTTAACAACCGATGCCAACAAAGGCATATTCATTTCGTAAATATGCATCCATTGCACAAACAGGCCTTCATTTGTGAGCGCGGATGTTGCGCTTTTATAAAACTGCCCGGTAAACAATCCCGACATCCCGCTTATCCAGGGGTTGGAGGGTTCGGAAATAATAAGGTCATATTTTTTTAATGATCCTGACAAATACTTTCGTGCATCATCGATATACAGGTTGAATCGGTGATCGTTAAAAATATTATCAACAAAAGGCCTGAAATACTTTACTGCTCCAGCAACCGCGGGTTCAATTTCTACCACATCCACCGATTGTATTTCTTTATCCATAAGCAGTACATGGGCAGTTTTACCGGAGCCAAGGCCTACGATGGCAGCATGATTTATTGTATTCATAAGCGAAACAGGCAAAGCGGCAAGCAATACCTGCGTGGCTTCATCAGCCGATGCTCTTCCTAAAACATTTATACTTGCATCGGGTTTGCCATTGGTGGTAAGCACAATATTTCCGCCAGCGGTTTCAGCTACTGCAATCGATGCGGTCTTCCCGTCTTTATGAAATAATATTCTTTTACTGTAATCGATTTTCCCGTATCTAAAAATCCCTGACGACATTTTAATCAAATCAGGATGAAAAAATAATATCGAGATCAGCAAAAACATCACCGAAGCAACAGCAAGCGAAAATGAGGCGGTTGAAAAGCGCCGACGATAAAATATAGCCAGCCCGATTCCGGCGGCAATATCAAGGCCTCCGGCAATTATCATCAGGTATTTTAAGCCAAACAGAGGCATTAACAGATTAAATCCCAACAACACTCCAATTATCCCACCAAGTGTATTCATCGCATACACCTTCCCAATAACTGATGGTTGTCCGCCCTGGTTTTGCAAAATATTTATCATCAGGGGCAAGGTCGTTCCCGCACAAATAGTTGCAGGTAACATGATAAGAAAAGCGATGAAATTACTCCCCAAATTAAACAGCCAATAGCCACTTTCATCCTTTGGAATCCATTGTAAAATAAATTCCATCAAATTATAGGATTGATTGTAAACGAAAAGCGAGGATAGCGCAAATATCCCCATCATCAACTGCACTTTAATCAAAAACGCTTTGGCATTTTTAAGCTTCCCGATACGCCGGGACATCCACCATGCGCCAATGGCCAGCCCAAAAATAAATGCGCTCAGCATCAGCTCGAAAGCCTGCACCGAACTGCCAAGCACCATGCTCAATAATCGTATCCAGCCAATTTCGTACATCATCGATGAAGCGCCGGTAATTGTAGCAACAATAACAATTGGAGCCAACAATATATTTCCGGGAGTTTTTTTTGGCACTTTGTTTTGAGATGATATAAGCTGCCGGACTATTAATCCATTAGAAATTATAAGCGCACAAAGTCCGATCAATATATTAAAAATACCGGCAAAAATGATAGTTTCCGGCAATCCTGCTGTTGGGATTAATATAAACCCGGCCACCAGAATTCCCAACGCTCCACCGGCCGAATTAACAAAATACAATCCTGAAACTACACTCTCCTTTTTTGTGGAAATGCTGTTTTGCAAGGCTCCGGCCATAACAGGAAAAGTAGAACCGAGCAGCAAGGCAGAGGGAAAAGTAAGTATGAAGATCAAAATCCAGGGCACGAAATCATTGTCCGGCAAAATTGTCCCTTGATGTGTAAAAGTCAAAATCAGATTGAATAATGGATGAAAAGCCAAAGCAAAAATGCCGATCAGCAACTCAGCTATTCCATAGGTTAAAAATAACCTTTTGTGTTTCAAAAGAACCCTTCCGCCGATCCATGCTCCCACCGACAATCCCGCTAAAAAAACAACAAGAATAAATGATTGGGCAAATGCAGCATGTCCAAGGATGATTTTGATATATTGAGCCCATACCGATTCGTATATCAGGCCGGCAAAACCGGAGAGAAAAAACAGACTAAAAAAAAGATGATATTTTGAACGGGACAACATAAGAATGCTCCCGGTTAATCGTGAAAACGCCACGACAGGCCAAACTTAAAGGCCATATCCTGGAGTGGGTAATGCGGCACCTGGTAAAAATTATTTTCCATAAAGGGATATAAAATATTTTGCATTTTCATGAAAAATTTTGTGCGGGCAATATTAAAATCAAGAAAGAAATCCGCGTGTACATAGCCGCCAAGTTCACGGTCATTTTGCAAATAAAAACTTCGGGTTGCCGGCATCCATGCATCGGCATAATATTTTGTAAAATAATATATATCGAAACCCGACCTTGTGCGAAGAGCACCTTTAAACATTGGCAAATTAAAAGTTACCGTAAAATAAGCCATGAATTCGGGGAGCCTGATGATATCCTGCTCCGACACTTTTTGATAAATAAACCTGCTGTCCACATCAAACTTACCCAAAACAAAGCGCTGGTGCAGGTAAGCTTTAAATACTTCGATGTTCGCAGAAAACTGTTGGGGCAATTGTGAGGTATCAAAATACAGGTAATCACTCATGGTAATCAAATCCACGCCAAGCATTGTTTTGCGCTGGGTTATATAAGCCGATAATTTGTTGGTGCTGACTTTCGAAAAACTATTGTCCCAAATATAATGGTTTGAAAAGTAATGCTGATAGAAATAGGGCGCTGCGGTATTTGACAAATCCAAAGCGAAGTTGAATGTAGTTTTAAAAGGTTTATTCCTAAGAATCTGGAATTTGGCAAGCCCGTAAATATTGTAATCGCCCTGGTAATTTTCGCCTGTTAAAACATAAGAAGCTTTACCATATACCCTGATAAAAGGGTGGGGTGAAATGGTAATTTCCCCGTAAGGGATAAAATGACTAAATGTGCTTTTCGACAATACATTTTGCGTGCCTGTTAAATCAGGATCACCAATTACTTTATCGCTGCCTATCCCATCTTTGTATGGCGATGCAGGTGCAATAGCAGGGCATACTTCATTCCATTGCACATTTCCTATTTGATGTTTAATTCCTAACATGAGTTTAACGGGCTGCTCCCTAAGCCGATCGAGGTAATCAACATTCGACCACGAGAAAGTATTTTCAAGGCTCTGAAAATAAACAGAATCGTAAGTTTCGGTTGAATCGTTGTAGGTATTTGGATAATAATCAAGGTTGGAATTGCCATCAATATAAACCTGCGAACTCCTGGAGTAATTAAATGAGTGCGAAATACGCCCGAATTTAAGCCTGAATTTTTTTTCAGGTATTCCCAATGAATCGTTCCGGGGTTTTGCACTCTTTCGCGAAATCTGGAAATACTGCTGGAGATATACCCCGGATTTACGCAACTGATTCTCGGCATTGGCAAGATTCACATCAATGATCGAACGGTTGGTTTCAATATTCTGCTCATAAATCGAATCGTAAATTATACCTCCATTTTCACGGACTTTAACCTTTGCACTGCTGTAATTTGCGATAATTCCGTAGCGTAAATCTTTTGTAAAATACTGCGCCGAGCCGGCAACCTTCCAGTCGTCAGATTTTTGTCGCTGATAAGTTCCCAACGAATTAATCAGGTCAAAATCCACACCCAGCGCCAGCCGTTTAAAAACTCGTTGATGATGCGAAGCCCTGAAAAGTTGTTCTTTTTTAGCTCCGGTAACATAGCCAATTTCAGTGTAAGCCTTCGGGTTGAGGTAATATTTTATGTCTTTCTGATTGATAAAATAAACCTTGAAGGTATTAACACCATAATCAAAGCCCACATTGTTTTCAAAGGTAAAGTCAAGATTTTTATAGGCCAGCCCTACATTGCCCAGCGAAGCATAAAACAAATACATGGTATCCAAAGGATTGTAGGCCTCAAAATCTACAAGCGTTGTGTCGTATGGAATCAATTTAACCGGGCTGTAAGTATCGAGCTTATTGTAAAAGTAAAGTACTGCTAAAGAATCAGTGGGGTAAAAGGTTGAATCGTAGGTCTGAGCCAGGGATTTAATTCCCGGGAATAGCGAAGCCATCAGCAGGATCAGCAGCGTAAGTTGATATTTTATCTTTTTGCTCATTAAATTTTTCAGCTGTCAAAATTAAATAAATTATGCAAGCATCATGCCTGTGCGACTATCAATACTCGAATCCGTATAAACTATTGTATTTGAAATGATTTTATAGTTGCCATTATCAAGCTGATTGCAAATCGATAAATTTTGAGCTTATTTCAGGGTTAAAATGCCGGGAGACAAGGCATGCCTTGTCTGTACTGAAACTATTAAAAATTATCCCTTTCGCTCTAGTTGCCTCGTTCTCTTAAGTCGCTTAAGTCTCTTCGTTCGCTTCGGTCGCTCAAGTCGCTTCGTTCGCCTACTTCTCTCAAGTCGCCTCGTTCTCTCAAGTCATTATTTTGGTAGTTCAAATTCCAGGAGACAAGGCATGCCTTGTCTGTACTGAAATTATTAAAAATTATCCCTGCTCTAAAAAGTCTAATTTTTCGCATTTTTCGCTTAATTCGCCTACTTCGCTTCGTTCGCCTACTTCTCTTCGGTCTCTCAAGTCGCTCAAGTCTCTTCCTTCTCTCAAGTCGCTTCGTTCTCTAAAGTCGCTTCGGTCGCTTAGTTCTCTAAATTCGCTTCGTTCACCTACTTCGCTCAAGTCTCTTCGTTCGCTTCGGTCGCTCAAGTCGCTTCGTTCGCCTACTTCTCTCAAGTCGCCTCGTTCTCTCAAGTCATTATTTTGGTAGTTCAAATTCCAGGAGACAAGGCATGCCTTGTCTGTACTGAAATTATTAAAAATTATCCCTGCTCTAAAAAGTCTAATTTTTCGCATTTTTCGCTTAGTTCGCTTCGTTCGCCTACTTCTCTTCGGTCTCTCAAGTCGCTCAAGTCTCTTCGTTCTCTCAAGTCGCTTCGTTCTCTAAAGTCGCTTCGGTCGCTTAGTTCTCTAAATTCGCTTCGTTCACCTACTTCTCTCAAGTCGCCTCGTTCTCTCAAGTCATTATTTTGGTAGTTCAAATTCCAGGAGACAAGGCATGCCTTGTCTGTACTGAAATTATTAAAAATTATCCCTGCTCTAAAAAGTCTAATTTTTCGCTTAATTCGCCTACTTCGCTTAGTTCGCCTACTTCTATTCGGTCTCTCAAGTCGCTCAAGTCTCTTCGTTCTCTCAAGTCGCTTCGTTCTCTAAAGTCTCTTCGTTCGCTTCGGTCGCTCAAGTCGCTTCGTTCGCCTACTTCTCTCAAGTCGCCTCGTTCTCTCAAGTCATTATTTTGGTAGTTCAAATTCCAGGAGACAAGGCATGCCTTGTCTGTACTGAAATTATTAAAAATCCCCCCATTCTCTTAAATCTCTCAAGTCTCTTAGTTCGCCTACTTCTTTCAAGTCTCTTACTTCTCTCAAGTCGCTTAAGTCGCTTAAGTCGCTTCGTTCGCTAAAGTCGCTTCGTTTTCTCAAGTCGCTAAAGTCGCCCAAATTTATTCCCATTCTAAATAAGCCCCCTAACCCACTGGTTATCACCCCCCCCCAGCTACCCTAATCTTTATCCATCTAATTTCCTGCACTTGACTTTCGCGTTTTGATGTTGTATATTTGGCATCAATTATTAATTAATTACAAACTTAAAATCCAATGCAAATGAAACAATTCAAACTTTTTTCGACAGTTTTGCTTGCCTTGTTAATTTCAAGCGCAGCAATCTTTAATGCCTGCAGCAAGCAGGAAACTTCCGAACCTTTAACTACCGGCGAACAGCCCGGGATGAGCAGTGCAGATCAATTGATCCTTAAGAAAATTTTTAATTTTAGGGAGAGTATTAGCAAAATTATTGATAATCCCAGATTAAAAAGTATAGAAAGCACAAGCATTGACAGTGCCGTGTGGTACCTGGATGCTACTTTAAATTTGTCTCACTCATTCATTTCCTGGGATTACTTCAATGATTTTCATTCAGACTCGGTCTTTGTTATAATTCCTAAAATTAACAATGATGTAAACTATAACGATCTGGCAATAGCCTACGATGAACTGAAACAAAAGGTTGCCGAGGTATGTGTTCTTGCTGAGGGAGCTGACAAAGAATTGTACACTTCAACAATACTGGTTAAAGAGGAAAATGAAAGTAGCATTATCCTAAAAGCCGAGGCCACCATTGGCAGCAGGGGTACACCTCCCGACAACCACCCTTTTAATAAAGGTTGGCAGTATGGTGATGAATTGGGTGATTGTTCGTTTCCACCTCAGAATGTGGGGCAGGACGCCTGCTATAAATTGAGGGATAAAGTCAACCTTTATCGTGATTTGTACATTGATGATACACAAATGCTATACGTAAGCACACCCAACGAGGAGCCTTATGTTACTTTGCATTCAGAAAATCAGGTGTTTGATAATCCTAATGACCCCGATCCCGAAGACAACTATTATGAACATCTATTGGTTTACCAAAAAGAAGAATGGAACTACCACGATTGCATTGAAGAAGAGCAAATGAACTGGTATTACCACAAGTTGAATTATGTACTTTACCTTATGGTGTCCAATAACCCAATTTTCTGGCCCAATGCAAATGGCAAAACCTTTATTAAAATTATAGTTGATCCAGACCATACATACGGAACAAAAGATGAATATATAATCCGTCATCAATACAAAGTGGAATACCGGCATGGAATTTTTGTTGGTGGCAACAGTGAACCAGAAAGCATTGTAGGAAACTAGGTAAAAATGAAAGATTCAGGAATAATATTATTACTGCTATTACTTGGGATATCTCATTTACCAGGAATATCCCAGGAAATAATTATGGATACCGAGTTTGGTATTCGACCTGTCTTCATTAAGTTAGATAATAACAATGATCTTATCTTAACTGCAATGACAAAGGATACCACTAATTACTGGCAATCAATGATATTAAAGATTACGGCCGATTTAGATACCACATACAGAATAATTGATGATACCTTAAATGAATTGTTCGCACCCAGACTATTAATTACCCAAAACAACCGCTATATTGTTAATACTGTAGAGCGGCTTGAAGGAGGGGGTAATTGGTTCAACCGTTTAACCTTTATTGTCTTTGATGAGGATCTAAGTATCCTTTCCTTTAAAAGATACAATATGGAACATATTTATCCAGCTAATAATAATGTGTACATGAGTTTTATCCAAAATGAAGATAGCAGGATTTTCGGATTTGGCATCAGGGGTGACAACGATGATTTTTTTGTAATGGAAATTACCGAAATGGGGGATACCTTAAGGACAAAAAGAATCCATTCAGGGCCTGCTAATCCCTCACTTTTTTCGGATGTTATGGAGTCGCATACCGATTCAATTGCTTTTTATGCCTTTCTTGCAGGTTTTGATTACCAGGGCAAATGGAAGGTTTTAACGGCTGATACGGCCTTTAATTATACTTACAAAAACATTGAACTTGCCGAAGGGTTTAATTATATACAAAGTGTTAAGGCAAATTGGCTGAACGATAGCATTTACATGGGTGTTGGCTTTCTTGGCATTGGTGAAGATAAATTCATCCATGAGGACCTGGTGCTGTACAAGGCCAATGCCTGGCAGGACCATGAAGTTATTGGCTCGCCCCTTTGGATTTCACGGCCGGATACCACTGATTTCACGGCACAGAATATCCCCACCTTTGTTGACCCATCGCATATTTATGTAGGTTCGTACCGGGGCAGCAGCCCGGGGGCTTCATACAACGGCAGGTACATGGTGGCCATAGTTGACGAGGATTTAAACCTGATAGGCATGAAAAGCCTGGGCAGGGATGGTTTCCAGTACGAAATGCATTGCCTGCAGGCCACCAACGATTTGGGCTGCATGGTTTCGGGTACGGTACACGATAATGCCCATGCCCCTTCATACGACTGGGATATGTTTATCCGTAAAATTATGCCCGGCGATATAGTTGATGTGGCCGAACATACCGAAGACCCATACGACAGTGATTATTTTGTTTACCCCAACCCGGGCAGCGATTACCTTAATATTAATACCGCCCGAAAAGGTGTAGGGCTTAAGATTTTTAACACCGCCGGCAACCTTGTTTCAACACATGATTTGGCAGAAGGTTTCGGTAGGCAAATAACAACCGGGCACCTCGAAGCAGGTATATACATCCTGCATTTTACCGACCGGGAAGGTTTCAGCGAAAATGTGTCCTGGATAAAAAAATAAATTGTTCATATTAAATAACTTGGTTATGAAAAAAACAGCATTCACATTATTAATATCACTGATAACAATTGCATCATCATTTGCCCAAATCAAGGATTGTATATACTGTAGAGAAAATATTCTGGGTGGCACATCAAGTGCCATTGGTGAAGGCAATACAAATCATGGGGATTTATCGCTAACAATAGGCAGGTCAAATTACATTCAGAAATCTCTACAAACCATAACAATGATTGGAAGTAATAACTCATCTTTAAATGAAAGGTATGGTAATTATTCGTTGGTACTTGGAAACAATAACAGACTTAGCGGGGATAGTTCCATTTTGATTGGAAATTATAATGAAATCTCAGGTATGAATAGTTTTATTTTAGGAACTCACTCTCAAATGAATTCTGATTTTTCTGCGAGTATAGGCTATAGGAACATAAATTCGGGGATAGGATCATTGATATTTGGAAATTTCTCGGAAGCAACCAATACTTATTCTACAGCAATCGGAATGTATGCCTATTCGTATGGCATGGCCTCAATGGCCATTGGGAGTTATGCTGAAACAAAAAAGAAATTTAGTCTGGCAATAGGCAATCATGTTGTGGCTGATGCCGATTATTCAATTGTTTTGGGAGGGAGCCAGGCATATCAATTAACAAACACGAAACCCTATTCTTTGGTGGTAGGTTTTAATAGCGATTTACCAACATTCTTTGTCAGCAAATCAGATGGCTCGGGCTTCACAGGAAAAATCGGCATCGGCAACATCACCGCACCCGAAGCCAAGCTTCATATTTTGGGGGACAATGATGCAGCCCGGCCGGACAATGCCTCGCTTTACATTCAATCGGCAGGAAACTACTATTCCACATTATGGCTTGGTGATACAAGTCATTACATAAAAACAAAACCAAACGAAAATTTAGTTTTTAGGGCAGCAGGTAAAAATTTCATTTTCGAAAATGGAAATGTGGGCATCGGCACAGATGAACCCGGCGAAAAACTGGAAGTTGTAGGAAATATTTCCGCTTTAGCATATTTTGGTGATGGCTCTGCCTTAACAGGAACAGGCGATAATTTGGGTAACCATACAGCAACACAAAATATTAACCTCGCCGGCAAGTACCTTTCAGGCGATGGCCAAAGCGAAGGTGTTTTTGTTACAAGTTTAGGCAAAGTGGGTATCGGCACAGATGACCCGGATGCAGAACTCGAAGTTGCTGGAAATATTTCCGCTTTAGCATATTTTGGTGATGGCTCAAACCTAGATGGGACAGGCGACAACCTTGGCAACCACACCATGGCTCAAACGCTTAGAACTAACGGGCACTGGATTAATAGCGACACGGATGAAGATCAGGGCATTTTTATTGACGGGGGCGGAAGGGTTGGCATTGGCACTACCCAAACCAATGAAAATATGCTTGCTGTTGCCGGCGATATTACTGCAACATATTTTCATGGTAACGGATCACAGCTTACCGGCATTGAAGGCGACAACCTTGGCAATCACACCATGGCTCAAACGCTTAGAACTAACGGGCACTGGATTAATAGCGATACTGATCCCGATCAGGGCATTTTTATTGACGGGGGTGGAAGGGTTGGCATTGGCACTACCCAAACCAATGAAAATATGCTTGCTGTTGCCGGCGATATTACTGCAACATATTTCCATGGTAACGGATCACAACTTACCGGCATTGTAGGCCTCAACCTTGGCAACCACATTATGACTCAAACGCTTAGAACTAACGGGCACTGGATTAATAGCGATACGGATGAAGATCAGGGCATATATATTGACGGGGGTGGAAGGGTTGGCATAGGCACCGCACAAACCGATGGAAATATGCTTGCGGTTGCCGGCAACATTAGTGGGCAAATGATAAATGCAACCGGCAATGTTGGCATCGGCACAAGCACCCCCGAAACTCAGCTGGAGGTGAACGGGCAAAGCTATAACAACTGGGCCAGGTTTAAAACAGGTTCCAAATCATTAAACTTTGGCCGTGCAATTGCCGGGGAAAGCCTCGGGCTTTGGGGAAGTTCATATATTGGGTTTAACCTTTACAGGGCAGGCGATAATGCATGGAAAACAGAAACCGATGGTGCAAGCAATGGTGGGGCTATGATCTTTGCCACATCAGGTGGCAGTATCGTGTTTACATGTATCCCGATCGACCCAAACAGGGTAGGTATTCAAAACCTCAATAACCAGCAGATAAAAGACAACACCAAAATGATATTGAGAAGTGATGGCTTGCTAAAAACCAATGAGGTGGTGGTGAAAACCAATGTATGGAGCGATTATGTATTTAAAGATGGTTATACCCTGCCTGACCTAACCGAAGTAGAGGGATTTATCAATGAAAACAAACACCTGCCTGATGTTCCCTCCGAGGCAGAAGTCATAGAGGAAGGCATCAACCTGGGCGAAATGGATGCCATACTACTCAAAAAAATTGAGGAACTCACCTTGTATGTTATCGAGCTGAAAAAGGAAAATAGGGCCATGCGGGAAGATATTGAAAACCTTAAAAAATAGTTGGCTTATGAAAAAATACTTACTGTTTTTTTGGTTTGCCGTTAGCATTGCCCCTGCCTTTGGGCAGCAGGCTGAAATAACGCTTGAAGAAACGCTTCCCGGCAATCAATCACATGTATTTGTTGCAAGGGATGAGGTGAGGATGACTAACGGGTTTTCCTACTCCCCGGGTAATCCCCCTCCTGGTGAAAACCCATACTTTTTCCACGCATTTATAAACGAAGATATGGTACTGCCTGTTGACTATGCCGATGAACCCATAAGCATTGATGAAAGGGAATTGAACAATAACCTTCCTGTAGGTTCCACAGCCGGATCACACAGTGTGAGCCTGAGCGGTGCTGCCACTTATCAAATCCCAATACTTACTCCCCCGGGGACTGCCGGAATGCAAGCTTCGGTATCGATGGTTTACAACAGCCAGGCTGGTAATGGCTTGTTGGGCTACGGCTGGAACCTAAGCGGATTGTCATCTATCACGCGCATTGGGCACACCATATATCATGATGGCGAAGTAAAAGGTATTGATTTTAACGACGACCGCTTTGCCCTTGACGGGAACAGGTTGGTAGTTATCAACGGTGACATTTATGGCGCTGACCTTAGTGAATATTATACCGAAAACTTCAATGCTTCAAAAATAACTTCACATTTGAACGCCACTGGTGGCGGGCCACTCTACTTTACCGTTGAAACAAAAGACGGAAAAATAATCGAGTATGGCAACACCGACAACGCACGTGTGGAAACGGTTTCCACTATGGCATCCCATGTCATTTCGTGGAATATCAACAAGATAACCGACAGAAAAGGAAATTATATCGAATTTGTTTACCATAAATCGTATGACCATACCCAATACTGGATCGAGGAAATACGCTATACCGGAAACAATTTGGTTACTCCGGTGCTGGAGCCCTACAACAGCATCCATTTTTATTACAGCGAACGCGACGACAAACATACTTCCTACATTGCCGGTTCAAAATTGCAATCCAATGTATTGCTCGATCACATTAAAGTATTTGCCGGCAACAGTCTGGTACGCAATTACCAGTTGAATTACCACTTCGACATTTATTCACACCTTATCGAACTTGAAGAATACAATGGAATTGGAGAAAAGTATAATTCTACGGTTTTTGAGTGGGGCGATAATGATCACAATATCGCTGAAGAGGAATTAGATTATAATTATTACCAAACAGAGAAATATTTTTTGGATTTTAATGGAGATGGACTTTCTGATATGGTTGAATTATACTATACCGGTGGTGGAAATGTTGCTAAAGAATATTATGATTGGAAATATAGAGAACGATATCACAATGGTTTTTCATCTCAGCAGTCATTTAGTAACTCAATTGATCAATATTTTTATGGATTAAAAATTGGAGACTTTAATGGAGATGGTCTAACGGATATGATTAAGCTTGCTTATGTATCGGAAAGTAGAAATAATGTTGAAGCGAATTTATTAATGATATCAAATGGGTCGGACTTCGATGAGCACCTCATTTCTGGAATTATTTACGAATGTATAGACTGCACTGGCGGGCCTATTTTCAGAGTAGGAGACTTTAATGGCGACAATAAAGATGAATTATTAGTAGCGAATCAAGATTATTCTCCTGTTTATAACAATACTCATTTTTGGGAATTTTTTGAAGAAACACCCTATTACTCTAACATCTTTTCATGCGGGATTGATTACGGTAATTATAATTTCCATGATTCACAAGTTCTAATTTCTAATTTTATTGGAGATGGAAAAACCGATATTTTAGTAACAAAAGAAATGACCGATGCTTCTAATAGCATAAGTAGCAGTAAAATTTATAATGTCAATTTTCAAAATTCAAGCTTGGATGTCTTTTACGAATCAGGTTATCCCACAAATTATCACAGGATATTCAACGGAGATTTTAATGGTGATGGTAAAGCAGATATCTTAACCTGGGTTGATGGCACAGGCTGGGAAATTCACTGCTTTGACGGCAATGGTGCATGGATTCAATTTACCGACATTCCGGATTTATATGATATTGACCCTATGCCCGGCCTTAATCAATACTGGTACGCTTTTAATGTTAGCGATTATAATGGCGATGGATTATCAGACATCATTCAATTTCATAAACTTGAAACCGGAAATGTAGCTGATTATAATTTGTTTCTTAATAATGGTATTGATTTTACAAAAATTGATGGTCAGGTTACCAGTATTGGGGGCTTGGATTTTTACGGTGGTTCATATGGCCATAAACACAATTTCTTGAATGTGGATTTTAATGGTGATGGTAATAGTGATATTTATGCTTCGCAAGGTAGTTGGGATGATTTTATTTGTTTTTTTGAACCCAATAACGAAAGCAAAAGAATTGATACAATTGCAAATGGGCTTAACCAACAAATATGTTTTGATTACTCACCTTTAACAAATAATCAGGTTTACACAAAGTACAATAATGCTTTCACAAGTTCAAACGGTTACCTGCGCGATTTACTAGTTCCAATTTATGTAGTTAAAGAAAATAAAATACAAAATGGGATTGGAGGAGAAACAACAGTATCCTACTTTTATGAAGGTGCGCGTATGCACAGGTTTGGCAAGGGATTTTTAGGATTCCAAAAACGAACGACATCTGTTATGTCAGGCTCAAGTGTCGAAGACGGTTATTTTGTACAAGAGGTATCTGTATTTGACAACCTCGAACCCTATTATAACATGGTTTCATTATCCGGTGAAAAAACCCTAAGATACTACGAATCCACAGGCCAGGATTATACAATATCTCAAAGCACCAATGTAAATCAAACAAAGACTTATTCCGTTTCTGACCTGTTATTCATGCCTTATGTTGAACAAGCCACCCAAATTGACAAACTAAAAAACGACCTCACCATCACAGCCAATTATGAAGTGGATGACTACGGAAACATCCTTACCGAAACCATCAACCACAATGGCGAAGGAACCACTTCCACCACAACAATCTATACCAGCGATAATAATTCCTGGTGCGATTACCTGCCCGATTATGTTACGGTAAACCGGCTTAGAAATGGGAAACCGGTCTATACCACCGAAACCGATTACATTTACAGGACAGATGGTTTGCTGGAAACAAAACGAGCTTATGCACATCTGCCCAATTCCATCAACGAAACTTTCGACTATGATGATTTTGGCAATGTAACTTCAACAACTATTTCTTGCACAGGTGAGGTTTCTCGTTCCGAAACCTTTGCCTATGATCCGCTGGGGAGATTTGTTATCGATAAAACCAATATTTTGGGGCATCAGTCGTTTTACACCTTCGATCACCGCACAGGAAATATGCTGAACCAAACCGACATACAGGGCTTAACCACCACACATCGCTACGATGGCTTTGGCCGGAAAACCCGTACCACCTACCCTGACGGCAACAAATCGAACTACTCGCTAAACTGGGATATGGATAATCCGGAAGGCAACATAGTATATTACACGCAAATAGTAAGCGATGGCGTCCCGCTGCTGCGAAGCTATCGCGATAAATTGGGCAGGGAAATTATCCAGGCTCACCAGCACTTGATTAATGCGATGGTATTCTCAAAAACGGTCTATAATGATAATGGGCAGGTAGAAAGCGTTTCGGAATCTTATTTTGAAAGGAGTGCTCCAAGCCTGTTTACCACCTACCACTACGATGAAATTGGGCGGGTGCAACAAATCGACTTCCCCACCCATAGCGAAACCACAGCCTATGACGGCACCACCACTGCGCTTACAAATTCAGCTACAGGTATTTCAAAATCCGCTACCACCGATGCTTTTGGCCTCACCATCGCGGTAAGCGATCCAACCGGAACTATTAATTATGAGTATTTTAGTTCGGGGCAAACCGAATCCATTACAGCCCCTGACGGAAGCATATTTTCGATGACCTACGATGAATACGGCCGGCAAGACACTTTGTCGGATCCTGATGCAGGTTTGGTTGCTTACGAAGCATACACGGGTTTTGGTGAGCTAGAACGGCAGGTTCATGCCGGCCGAAGCACCGAAACGCAGTACGATGATTTTGGGCGGCCGGATATAATAACTTACAGCTACGATGGCCAGACCGATGTGGTCGATTACGATTACGTGGAGCAAGGCAATGGGCTGGAACAGATACATTCCATTAGCCAAAACAATGGAATTGCCTATACCTACACTTACGATAGTTACGGACGAATAAGTGGCGAACAGGAACTCATCGAAGGGCAGGAGTATGAAAACGGCTACACCTACGATGATTATAGTAATCTGCAAACCATGACCTGGCCCTCCGGCTATACAACAACACATAGCTACGATCGGGGTTACCTTACCGAAACACACGGCGGCGACAATGCAAGCCTTTTGTATGATTCTCCAAGTTACAATGTGCGCGGTCAACTTACTGACTTTGTTTATGGAAATGGAATTCAAATCAGCCTGGGATATGATAGTTATGGATTCCCAAGCACCAAACGCTTGGATAATGGCACTTTACTCGAGTATCATTATCATTTTGACCCTGGTTCCGGAAATCTGCTGTGGCGAAATGATCTTACCAACAATATTACTTTTCTGGATGAATATTTTGCTTATGACGACAATGTTTTAAAAAACCGGCTAACAGAATGGGGTGAGCAAGAACAAGAACAAATCTCTACGCTCTACCACGCAAACGGAAACATCCGTTGCAAAACCGATATTTCGGTCTATTCACCCTTTGCCTTCCAATACAGCCCGGTAAAACCCCATGCGCTTACCCAGGTGAACGATCCCACAGCACAATACCTCGATTTTGTGGAAGGACAAAACCAGGAAATTACCTACAATGCCTTTGACAAAACCCAATCCATCACCCAGACAAACAAGCGCATTGAGTTTGTGTATGGACCCGACCAGGCACGTAAGATTATGAAATATATGGAGTGGGAAAAAAATACATGGGCATTGAAAAAAACCAAATACTACATCCTGGGCAACACCGAGATAGAAGTGGACCACCAAAATGGTGGAACCCGAACCCTGAGCTACATCGGTAGCCAGGCCATTTGGGAACAATCCACCACCACGGGCAACCACTTGTACTACCTGCACCAGGACTACCAGGGCAGCCTGCTGGCGGTTACCGATGAAAGCGGTGGCATTGTGCAGCGATATGCTTATGACCCATGGGGCAGAAGGCGCGATCCCGGCACTTGGCGAAATCTCACTGCTTCCGAAATCGAACAGCAAAGTTTTCTTTTTGCGCGCGGCTACACGGGGCACGAACACCTAGATGCCTTTGGCCTCATTAATATGAATGGCCGCATGTACGACCCACTCCTGGGTCGTATGTTAAGCCCGGATAATTATGTACAGGCTCCCGGCAACTCGCAGAATTTTAACAGGTATAGTTATGCGCTGAATAATCCGCTGGTTTATACAGATCCGAGCGGGGAGTTTGTTTACATTTTACCAAACATTGGATTGAGTAAAGAAGGTGGTTTAAGTGTAGGGCTATCTTTAGTGTTTGGAATCCCTGGCGTTGCGAGTTTTCAAATTGGTGGCGGATATAATTTTAAGTCTAATGAGCCCTATGCATATGCAGGAGCAAGCGCAATGTTTAATACAGCTTATACTTCCATATCACCATCGGGAGGAGCAAGTGTAGGATATACTGTTGGAATGTCGCCATATTCAGGTTTTCCGATAAGTACTAATTTTGCAACAGCAGGAGTTGATTATAACATTAGCAACAATAGCTGGAGTGGAAATGTGTCGTCCTGGAACATCGACAAAAACGGTGTAACTTTTAACCCAAGTGTATCGGCAATGATTTATCCGGAACATACAACCAATCTTATCAGAGGCCAGGGGTTTCGATCAAACAGCGGTGTTTTTGACCGGATGAATAGTGGTACATACACTTGCAATGAAATCTTGGATTATTTTGGGTTTGAGGGTACGTATGTTCCTGGCTCTGGAAATCCTGGTAAAACAAATCTTGATGGTACAATAATATATAATGAAGTGGCATTTTCAAAAAATTTTGATTACCTTAAATTCATTGCATCCGAAGAGAAATTTCATCAAAGGGATATTTTATCAGGCAATTACGATGATGTTGATTGGGATGATCCAGTTGACAGACTAATCAATAATGGTATTGCGGAATGGAAAGCAAAGATGCACCAGTATAAAAATCAAGGTTTGTTTTTAAATTCAGGTGAAGATATTATTGGAAGCATCAACCATTATGGCATTGATGCTGGTTATTACTATGATCCAGTCTCGTTTTTTACAAAAGCCGGGTGGCATGATATTTATAGGATTCGAAGAATTTACTAAACTAGAAATATAATGTATGTTATTTCAATGATAAGGAACGAATTCATCATACTGTTTTTTTTTATTCTCTTTTATTTTCTATCGGAAGATTTAATATGTCAAATAAAAGAGGATCAATATCAAAATAACATAACCATATCTGGTATGTTTGAAAAAGAATCGACTAAAATAAATGATACAATTGAGCTTTATGTTCAAGTTATTAACATATCAGATTCTATATATGCCATTCATAATAATGATATGTTTTACATCAAACATAAAGAGGATAAAGGATTAATATTTCATGATAATCCTGAAAGGATATCTTATTTTATTGATGATGTTTCCATTTATGATAAAACAATCAATATAGCTTCAAAGGATACTTGCAAAATACCTTTCAATGTTATAATAAAAGATTCCTTTTTTTATAGAGGTGACAATATATTATACATTGTTTATCGTCAAAAGATTGAAAATAGCAGCTCAATATTTATCTCAAATGATATTTCAATAAATATTGAATGATTATTTTTTTAGAAAATTTAAAATTGGAAAATGGATTAACATAAACTATGCTTATTAATAAAGATACCTTATGAAAAATTACACACTTTGTATGATTTGCATACTTCTTACAGGCATTTTGTATTCCCAACCCATCTCCCATGTGGAGTTCGATTACGATGATGCCGGCAACCGCACCACCCGCCAGGTAATTTACCTAAAATCAACAGAGGTAGAAAGTACACAACAGTTTAAAGAAAGTGCTGTTGAACAGGTAGCGGATTCGGTGGAATTCAAGGGCAGGCTTGGCAGCCGGGAAGTAAGCATCTTCCCCAATCCAACCAAAGGCATCCTTACCATAGCAATGGTAAACTTGGAAGACGAAAGCCCGGTAAGGCTGGAACTATTTTCCCTTTCCGGGGAGATGATAATGCAACAGCAAATCCAAAATACCAAAACCACTTTGGATTTATCAGCGCACCCGCCGGGCACGTACCTGCTACAAATATCCACATCCACTGGTGGGCAAACATGGAAAGTGATTAAAGAATAGAGCAGCTAATATTTTTTGTAAATTTGCTATCAAACAAAAACACAAGCTTCCGTGCCATGATCCCCTTTGTCGTCATATTTCCTTTCTTCACCTACAAGCATCTACCGGAATGCAGTTTACCCGGTGTTTGGGAATGGCCTAATAAAAATTTCGCTGGTTTTCAAGACGAGGATTCTATTAGAGCTTGTGGAGCGATACAGAAGCCTGCGTTGGATTGTGCGGTGGCGCGGCTTGTATCGCGCAGGCGAATCCGATCTGTAGAAAACAAGAAATTTTTATTCAGCCTTGACCTTTTGGTACTTTTGGGTCAAGCCAAAAGAACAATAAAAACCATCGAGCAGGCAAACAAGCGCATCGATTTTGTTTATGGCCCCGACCAGTCCCGTAAGGTCATGAGATACTATGAGAAAGAGGGTGGCACCTTTGTTTTGAAAAAAACCAAATACTACATCCTGGGCAATACCGAAATAGAAGTGGATAATGTAAGCAATGAAACCCGCACCCTGAATTACATCGCTGGCAAAGCCATCCTGGAGCAATCCCCCACCGAAGAAAAGCTGTACTATCTGCACTACGACTACCAGGGCAGTCTACAGACGGTTACCGATGAAAGCGGTGGCGTGGTGCAGCGTTATGCTTATGATCCTTGGGGCAGGAGACGCGATCCTGGCACTTGGCGAAATTTAACTGCCTCCGAAATTGAACAAGAGAGTTTTCTTTTTGACAGAGGATATACAGGTCACGAACACTTGGACATGTTCGGGCTAATCAATATGAACGGCCGCATGTACGATCCCTTGCTGGGCCGCATGTTAAGCCCGGATAACTACGTACAAGCACCCGGCAACTCCCAGAATTTTAATAGGTACTCGTATGCTTTGAATAACCCGTTGGTTTATACCGACCCGAGTGGGGAATTCTTTTTATTACCTGCTATGATGGTTGGAGCTTTTATAAATGTGGTAATGCAGGGTTGGAGTGGGAATGCGCAAACAGTCGGTGATTTTGCACTGTCTTTTGGTATAGGAGCTGCAGCTGGAGCATTAGGTGCCGGGGTTGGAACTGGAATTCAGACTGCTAGCGCAGGTGCATCATTTTGGGCAGGTTTTGTTGGTAGTGCAGAAGGCATATCTACTATTTTGGGAGCTGGATACGCCAGTAGTTTTTTTACCGGTGCTTTAGCAGGTGGTGCAGGAGGTTTTGCAAGTGGATTTACATTAGGATTGGGTAATGGTTTTGTTCAAAACCAAAATATTGGTCAGGCAACACTAAGTGGTTTAGAAGCTGGGGGCTGGGGCGCTTTGTCTGGTGGTTTAATTGGAGGTGTTGCCGGTGGTATTGATGCTGCTATAGATAGTAGGAATTTTTTTAATGGCGGGCCTAATGCTCCTGAAAAATTAGAAATATTATATAAACGAGCGGTCAGCAATGGAATAACATCTCCTGAAAATGGTGCTGTCGGAAGCGTTAAAGTTGGTAAGTCACCAGGTTTAGCACATCGAACAGGAGGTGATGTACGATATTTTGAAGAAAGGATGACAACTAGTGGAATGGAGATACGAAAAATGGGTAGATCAAATAACGATCTTGTATTCACACGCCGAATTGTTAGGCGCATGTGGAGGGGTAATGTTCCTTTAGAAGCAATAAATCACGAAGTAATACATGCCAATGATTATTTTAACGCAAGTTGGTGGAATGAATCTAATGCTGCTGAATTAATTTTAGATTCAAATAAATTAAGAAAATGGTTAGAGCTAAGAGCACTAGAAGTTAACATGCAGAGAAGTGACTGGCATGTATTCAAAGATTATTATCAATATTGGATGGGCAAATGAAAAAAACTACAATATGCATTTTTGTATTATGCTGTATTGGAATAATACTTCATGGTCAAGAAAATGTGACTTTTAGTTTAAGCATACCGCAGATAATTGAAAATCCATATTTTGTTCCTGTTTTGCTTAAATTTGAAAATAAAACAAATGAAGATGTTCTGATAAAAAAACCTACCATTATCAATTCTGGTATAGGTGGCATGTATATTCCATGTTATACAAAAACATGGAGTATGGGGGTTTATAATAGTGACTCGTTGATTATGCACAATAACATTGATTTAATGCAGCTGGAACTTCCTTCAAATGGATATAAATTTGATAAGCTGATATTATCCTTTTTTAAGGGATTTCATGTATACAACGTTTCAAAATTGCTTAGAGCCTCACCCACCCATTTTGTGTTAAAAAGACGAAGTAAAAAGAAAATCAGAGCATTAATTTACATTAGCACATCATATAAGCTTTTCGATGAAAATATTTATAGGATTGAAATAAGCTATATCGATGATAAAAAAGATTTTTGTTACAAGTCAGATGATATTATTAAAATCAGTATTAAATAATTGATGATTGTTATAACATTATAAATAAAAACGAAAAAACATGAAAATCATAAATCTAATAATCATCAGCGTGTTTGCAACAGTCCAAGTTTTCTCCCAAGCCATCTCCCACGTGGAGTTTGCTTACGATGATGCCGGCAACCGTACCACTCGCCAGGTAATTTACCTAAAATCGCAAAAGGCAGACAGTACGCAGCAGCTTAAAGAGGGCTTCTTTCAGCAGAATACGGATTCGGTGGAATTCAAGGGCACGTTTGGCAACCGGGAGGTAAGCATCTTCCCCAATCCAACCAAAGGCATCCTTACCATTGCAATAGCCAACCGGGAAGAGGAAAGTCCGGCCAGGTTGGAGCTGTTTTCCCTGGCAGGGGAAATGATCCTGCAACAAAGCATCCGGCAGGGGCAAACTACGGTGGATTTATCGGGGCATCCCGCAGGCACGTACTTGCTCAAAATATCCTCGGCGGCCGGCGGGCAAACCTGGAAGATTATAAAAGAGTAGTGTGATTTGTTTTTTTGTTGAAGTTTGCTTTTTAAATAGAAAATTATAACAAAACAGAAGCTTCCAGGCAATGATCCCCGCCATCGTCATATTGAGATTCCTTACTCGCAATCTTTTGCCAGCAGAACACCTACCCGGCATTTGGGAATGGCCTAATAAAAATTTCGCTGGTTTTCAAGGTGAGGATTCTTGGGGTGGCCTGTGGAAGCGATACAGGAGCCAGGGCGGGACTGCGGCGGTGGCGCGGCTTGTATCGCGCAGGAGAATCCAAGCCGTAGAAAACAAGAAATTTTTATTCAGCCTTGATTTTTTCGTTCTTTTTTATCAAGTCGAAGCGCAGCGTAGATCCCGCCCTAGCGGGGAAAAAAGTACAATGAAAACCATAGAGCAGGGAAACAAGCGCATCGAATTCGTGTATGGCCCTGATCAGGCACGCAAGATCATGAAATACATGGAGTGGGAAAATAATGCCTGGGTATTGAAAAAAACCAAATACTACATCCTGGGCAACACCGAGATAGAAGTGGAAGCCGCCACCGGCAATACCCGCACCCTAAATTACATTGGCGGCAAAGCCATCCTGGAGCAAACTTCTACCGAAGAAAACCTGTTTTACCTCCACAAGGACTACCAGGGTACAACGCTAGCGATAACCGATGAAAGTGGAAGCGTGGTGCAGCGTTACGCTTATGATCCCTGGGGTAGAAGGCGTGATCCTGCAACATGGCGCAACCTGAACGCCTCCGAAATCCAGCAACAAGGTTTTCTGTTCCAACGTGGTTACACGGGGCACGAACATCTGGATGAATTTGGGCTGATCAATATGAATGGTAGGATGTACGACCCTTTGTTAGGCCGTATGTTAAGCCCCGACAATTATGTACAAGCACCCGGCAACTCCCAGAATTTTAACAGGTATAGCTATTGCCTCAATAACCCACTTATCTACACCGACCCTAGTGGGGAGTTTATTTGGATGCCTATTATTATTGGTGCAGTCATCGGCACATACATGGGAGGCACACTTGCAAATAATGATTACAATCCTGGGAATTGGGATTATAGTTCCGGTAAAACTTGGGGCTATATGGCTGGCGGTGCTATTGTTGGTGGATTAAGTGGTTACGTTGGCGGGGCGATAGCAGCCTCGGAAATACCGATGGCAAATACGCTGGGAATTGCAGGAGCTTCTTTAACGAATTCAATAGGGACAAATATGTACACGGGCGGACAAACAGATATTAGCGTTAGTTTAGGAGTTGCTTCATATAATTTTTCTTCTGGTAATTTGGGCTATCTTGGAAAATCAGGCAATTCAACTATCCAAAATATTGGCTATGGGTTTGGGGCACTGGCTAACTTATCAGATGCAGTTTCGTTGTTTAGTGGTGGTGGTCAAAATGTTGATGTCAATTCTGCAAGCACGAAAGACGATTGGTGGGGTCATAGTTCAATGACTGACGAAAATGGAAAAACATTAGTGTCTGTTGGTCCGGACAGTCAAGTTCAAAAAGCTGCAAGTTTATCAGAAACATGGAAAAACTCTATTAAAGGGGCAAAACTTTGGGATTCATATGTAGGCGACAAAGGTACTTGGACTACAAGACTGAATAATGTTAGTACAAGTGCAATAAATAATTATGCATCAGGAATAACTCGTTGGGATTTAATGCTTAACAGTTGTGTAGGACATACCACAAGGGCTTTAATGAGATCAGGTGTACCAACTATATATGCATTTCATCCACATATGTTAAATCTACAATTATTTATTAGGCAAATGGGGATTTATTCAAGTCCGTATCTTTACCAAATCCCATAAACTACAAGAATATGAGATATTTAGTATTAATAATTATGTTACTTTTTTATATGAACTTATCTGGGCAGGTGCGCAATTTTAATGACATTCCTCCAAAAGATATATTAAATCAGTTGGATAAAATGGGCGTTGATGGAACACCGTTGTTAAATAGTCACGAAAGTGCTTTCCTAAATGTAATTTTCAAAGACAGTTTAAATGGGTTTGTTTTTACAAATAAGAAAGTGGGATTTATTAAAATTTCTGGTGAAAATGGTAAAATACAATACTTCGAAATGCAAAAAAAATATTTTACTGATGAGAGACAGCCCTGTGATAATGGCACTTTATATATATTCAATGCTTCTCAAAAGAAAGACAGCGGTGGTTATGATGCTGCAATTGTATATTGGAGTAAATTTTTAGTTCCAATAGATAAGGTTGTTGCAAAGTTAAAAAAGCAACGCTAAGTGAAGAATTAGCTTTTATAAGCTTCTATGATATCGAAAAGCCTCGGAATTTATCGGGGCTTTTTGCTTTTTACAACAAACTAATTTTCGCAGCTTTAATAAAATGGTCAAGGGTCAGGAGAATAGAGCTGCGTTCTTTTTCCGGAAGTTTAATAATATCCTGTAAACGTTGCAACATTTTTTTATCCTTAAATAAATCAGCTTGTTCAGTCTCTCCGAGCAAGTAACCAACAGTCGTATCTAAAATATTAGCCAATTTTTTAGCTGCATCAATAGAAGGTGTCATCTCATCACGCTCGTACTTTCCTATTGTAGTATGAGAAGTTTTAAAAATCTTTGCCAATTCTTTTTGGGAAAGGTTTTTTGCTTTTCTGCACTCTGTCAATTTTTTTCCGAAAGTATCCATACATGCACCTTTTAATGTGTTGATATATCTTATTTACTAAGTTTTGGCAAAGATAAGAATATTAAAGTAGTTATAAAAATAGTAAAATGTTGCACGTGTGAATATAATTATGTTTCTTTGCACCTGATAATGTGTATTGATTTTTTTACAAATATTTTTTGCAATGGAAATAAAAGAGATAAAACAGAGCTTGAGTATAGAAAAAGTATTGCAACACTACAATTTACACCCCGACAAAAACAACCGCCTGTGTTGCCCCTTCCACAACGACAAAACATCGAGCTTCCAGATTTATCCAAAAACCAACACATGGACATGTTTCAGTTCCAATTGTGATGCAGGAAGCGGCGACCAGATAGATTTTATTGAGAAACAAGAGGCGATTACCAAGCATGAAGCAATACTAAAAGCAAAGGGTCTTTGCGGATACGTAGGAGAATTAAAACCATTAGTTCCAAAACCAACAATTACCCAAAAAGAAAGAACAGAAATATTAACAACAGCATTTAGTCATTTTGCAAGAGGCTTAAAGAGCAAGCCAAAAAAAGCAATAGAATATCTCGAAAGCAGAAAATTGGATTACAAAGAATTATCTATCGGCTACGATGCCGGAACATTGCACAAAGCAAAAGAAATTACAACAGAACAAAAACAAATTTACTTGCAGGCAGGATTGCTAAACCCCGATAAGTTCGGCAGAAAAAACAGTTATTACACAAGGTTCAACAACTGTATAGTTTTTCCATTGCTTGACAAATATAGAAACATTGCAAGTTTATACGGCAGACATATTGAAGGAGGACATCATTATTTATATGGCGAACATAAAGGGCTTTATCCTAATTATCCAAAAGAAGAAACCATAAAATTAATTTTAACCGAAGCGATAATAGACGCAGCCACCATACAGCAAATACCGGAAATAACCAAAGAATTTACCATCCTGGCACTTTATGGAACAAATGGATTTACTGAAGAACACCGGAAAGTCATTGCAGAATTAAAGCAACTAAAAGAAGTTGTATTATTCTTCGATGGAGACCAGTCAGGGAAAGAAGCGGTAAAGAATATTGCAGAAGAATTAAAGCAAATCAATAAAAAACTACTAATTACAGTTATTGATACACCTGTAAATGAAGATATAAACAGCCTTTTGCAAGGACATGAACCAGAAATCTTTACCCATTTACTGGAAAACAGAATTGGTTTTTCTTTTTCAACTGAAAAGTCAATTGAAAAAGAAAAAACGCCAAAGCCTGTACCGATAAATAATCAATCGCCAATAGAAAATCATAAATTAAAAGTAAGTTCCGATTACATTTTTTACGAAACTAACCAGTTACAAATTACCCTTTGGGGCGGAATAGAAATACACCAAATAAGCCGATTACGAGCAACTTTGCACATTCAACTGAAAGCCAATATTTACTCAGAGTTCAGGGATACCGTAGATTTATACAGCCATAGCCAAACAGAAAAATTAATCCGCCAATCATCAGAAAAACTAGAAATAAGCAGTACCATTGTAACCGAATCCATAACCGAATTAACAAAACAATTAGAACAATACCGCAGTCAAAAAAGAGAAGAAAAGCGACAGCAGGAGCAAGAGCAGCAACAACAAAACAAAGACATCTTTAGCAAAGAACAAATACAACAAGCAAGCAACTTTTTACAAAATCCGGAACTGACAAAAAACACTTTTGAAATGTTTGGCAAGCTCGGACTAATAGGACAACAAGAAAACGGAATGTTGTTATTTTTCATCTTCCTGACAAGATTGTTTAAAAATCCATTACATGCCATCGTGATGGGTAGCAGCGGAAGCGGAAAAACCCACCTACTGCAAGGCGTGGCAGCCACAGTACCAAAGCAACATATCAATGTAACCACCAGTTTAAGTGAAAATACTTTGTATTACACACCAAAAGATTTTAAAAAAAACAAGATACTTCTACAGGAAGATTTGGACGGAGCTTATAGTGCATTATTGCCACTTCGGGAACTAATGAGCAATCAAAGTATAAGCCGATTTAGCACCAAAACCAACAGCCGTACCGGCGACAGCAAACAAATATATTTACAAGTAGATGGACCTGTATGTGTAGCAGGAGCAACAACCAAAGAAAAGATTTACGAAGACAACGCCAACCGCAGTTTTTTGATACAGATAGAAGAAAGCCCACAACAGGAAAGCGAAATACTCGCCCATCAGGGAAAAATTGCAGCAGGATTAATCAATAATATTGAATACGAAAAAACCATAAACCGGTTAAAAACCTGTCAATTATTGCTAAAACCTTATGAAGTGATTATTCCATTTGCAACAAAACTGGAACTACCACAAGCAGTATTTAAAAAACTGCGGACAAAAACACATTATTTAACGCTGATAAAATCCATTACCCTGTGGAATCAAAAACAGCGAAAAACAAAAAAGGACGAAGAAGGAAACTTTTATTTAATCAGTACTTTGGAAGATGTTTATTGGGCTAATTTCTTATCAAAAGAAGCATTGCTCAGAAAATCCGATGAACTGGGAGGTAAGCCACGGCAGTTTTTTGAAAGCCTGAAACTCTGGCTTTTGCAGGATGAAAACAGCAACGGAATATTTTACGGCAAACAAGCAAGAAAACATTTTAGATTGCATCCCCAACAGGTAAAACGCTATTTTGATGAACTTTACAGCCGTGGTTACATAACTTGTAAAAGCAAAAGCTATAAACAAGGCGATGAATACGAAATAATTGTTTGGGACGATTACGAAAAACTAAAAAACGGAGTTGATATACTTGACAGGATACTCAAAAAGTTGAAAGATAAAACCAAGGTGCTTTCACAGTAGTATCACATTAGTTTCACATGCCCTTTTGTGAAATTCGCAGCCTTTGACAATAAAGAGATACAAGTATCATCAGGATTAGTTTCACAAGTTTCACAGGGGACAAGTGTACAAACAATTTAATATGAGCAAAGAAAAGATACACATACCGGAATTAAAAACAGCATTAGAGGATTTTACCGACTGGCTTGAAACCCTCTCGTACTCAAAGGCAACTATCATCACAAGAGAAAGAAATGTATTTGATTTTTTCATTTTTCTTCAGGAAAATAAAATCACAACAATAGAACAAATTACTAATGAAAATTTAAACAACTATATAAACCATCAGAAGCAACGAAGAAACAAGATTTACAAAGCCGGATTAAAAACAAGCAGCATTAATGTAGCCATAGCAAGTATCAACAAGCTTTTTGAATATCTCAACAAATTAGGAAAACACAATATCAATTTATTAAAACTGTCCTACCTTGAAAATAACCAGGCAACAAAAAACATATTGACAACAGAAGAAATCAGGCAAATCATATCATCAACCTACACCATAAAGCAACACAGGTTAAACCCTTTACCAATCGGACAAAGGGACAGGGCAATGTTGGCTATTTATTATTCTTGCGGACTAAGGAAAAGCGAAGGAATAGACTTAAAAACAGATGATATATTATTTGAAAGAAAATTACTACATGTAAAAAAAGGCAAAGGAAACAAAGAAAGATATGTCCCGGTAACAGCCATAAACTTAAACTACATAAAAGAATATATCAGCGATTGCAGGGAGCAATTATTATCTAAAAATCAGGAAGATGGAGAAACAGAATATTTATTTGTGAACCAGTACGGCAAAAAATGCGGAAACCAAAGTTTATCAAATAGATTAAGAGCTTTGATAAACAATGCCGAAAACTCAAACATTACAGCCAAAGAACCTACATTACATACTTTACGGCACTCAATAGCTACGCACCTACTACAGCAAGGTATGGAAATAGAAATGATACAGAAGTTTTTAGGACATCAATCATTGGAAAGCACACAAATTTATACACATCTAATCAATGAGTTATGATTTTGCCACATACCGCCAAAAGCTTGGTTACTCTGAAAAGAGCATCAAAAGCCATGATTACCACATTGGTAAATTTATAAGCTGGTGCAGTAAAAACAACATCAATTACAAAAGCATCGGTTTTGAAAATATACTGCAATATATCCGTGAAGAAAAAGCAAGAGAAGTAAAAGAACCGTCAATCAATAACCGCTTAAATGCAGTATCAATTTATTATGACTGGCTTGTAAAAATAGGCGAAGCAAAGCAAAATATCATCAGGCAAATACGAGTAAAAGCAAACCGTAAAAATGCTATTGGCGAGCCGATGAAGCCCGGTCAGTTAGAAAATCTCTACAATGATTTTAGCAATTTACCGTCTTGGAATTTTAAAACGAAAAAAGGAAACATACTACACAAAAGAAACCTTGTAATCTTTGGATTAATGATTTATCAAGGTTTAACAACTGGAGAACTGTCAAAATTAGAAATCACCCATATTAATTTGAAAGAAGGTAAAATATACATTCCATCAACAAGAAAAAGCAATAGCAGAACATTGAAATTACAAGCAAATCAAATATTGCCATTGCAAAATTACCTGAATGAAATACGCCAAAAAATCATAAACGAGCCAACGGAAAAACTCTTCATTGCAAAGAAATTTACAGACCTCATAAGCAGGATAATCAAACAAGCAAAAAAAATAAATCCACAATTACAAAACAGCCGACAAATAAGGCAAAGCGTAATTATGAACTGGTTAAAAGAATATAATATCCGTCAGGTTCAATACATGGCAGGGCATAAAAAAATACGAAGTACTGAAGCCTACAAAAATGAAGATTTAACAGATTTAGTGGCACAGGTAGAAAAATATTATCCTTTGAAATGATTAATAAACTGGGTATTGCATTTTGCGACACCCAATTTAAAATGATACTTTTGTAACTCAAAATTTTAAAAGAATGGACAAGTCAATTTTACCAAGTGAAAGAATAGCCAACAAAATTATATTAATGAGAGATGAAAAAGTAATAATAGACTTTCATTTATCTGAATTATACGAAATTGAAACAAGAGTTTTAAAGCAAGCTGTCAGAAGGAATAAAGACCGTTTTCCTGATGATTTTATGTTTGAATTAACTGATAATGAAATAGATATTATGGTATCACAAAATGTGATACCTTCAAAACAGGTTCTTGGCGGTGCAAAGCCATTTGCATTTACAGAAACAGGTGTTGCAATGTTGTCAAGCGTATTGAAAAATAAAAAAGCCATAGAAATTAATATTGCAATAATGAGGACTTTTGTAATGCTGAGAAAGATGTTTTACGAAAATAGAGAAGCACTAAACCGCTTGGATGATTTTGACAGAAAGCTCACAGAACACGACAATAATATCATGTTGATTTTTGAATACATAAAACAATTTGAAGAAACTAAACAACAGGAATTAGAGCAAAAAAATAGAAAACGAATAGGATATAAAACATCTGAAGAAGAAGAATAAATAAATCACACAAACCCACAGGGCAAAAAATCCCCACCTTTCGTACCTCAAAGCTTGCACGGTCTTTTTTGCCCTTCCGCTCGCCAGCCCTTCTGTAATTTTTATCGTCATACTTTTTGTCCTGCCCGAAAACAGCACATTGCTTTTTTGTTTTTCAACTGATTAGATTTTAATGGTAAAAACAAAAAATCAAAGAGCTGTGCCAACGGCTGAAAAACAAAAAGATACGCCAATAAAAATTACCCAAAGCTAAGTTACATAATGTGCATTATAGGTTCGCTTCGCACACTTTTTAAATTGATTTATTTTTAAGGTAAAAAGTGTCGCTATAATGTACATTATGCAAAATAGCCCCACGCCATCACGCGCCACCGCTGACAAACAGCATATTGCTTTTAACTTTTGAATGATTTATTTTTAAAGGTAAAAGCTAAAATCAAAAAGCTGTTTGCTGCCCTAAAATAGGTAACAAGAACTGCCGAAAAAGGCAGTACTTGTTGAAGTATCTATCCACCAAAACCCCGACCACCACCCCAAAGTGGCGGTAATAATAAACTTTGGTGCAATCATTTTAAACCGCTTAGAGCAAAGATAAAACCCACAAGCCGACCCACGCAAGGTTAAAATGAATTTTGAAATATTTTTTTAGTTGTTATTGTTAATTTTTAAAGGTCTAAAAAAATATCTCAAAAACCTTGACCTGCCTACGCTGGCTTTAAAAGTTGCCTAAGCGGTTAAAATGCTCTGGTCTGTTTAAATGTTGTTCGATTACTGGTAACTCAAATTCAATTTTTTATTTTTCAATTGATTTTTTTCAGTTGAAAATAAAAAAATGCTTACTTTTGGGTTTTAGAAAGTTCTTTGAATAAAAGCCCAAAACCTGTTATTTACGGATTTGATTTGGGGTGTTGAAATTGGCTTAGAGGTATTCATATGCCTTGAATAATCCGTTGGTATATACTGATTCGGATGGGGAGTTTATCTTTTTAGTTCCAAATATTGGATGGAGTAAAGAAGGTGGTTTAAGTGCCGGGTTATCTTTAGTGTTTGGAATCCCTGGCGTTGCAAGTTTCCAAATTGGGGGTGGATATAATTTTACATCCAACGAACCCTATGCCTATGCTGGAGCAAGTGCAGTTTTAAATACCGTTTATACTTCTGTATCTCCTTCTGGAGGAGCGAGCGTTGGATACTCATTTGGCATGTCGCCATATTCCGGCTTTCCGATAAGCACCAATTTTACAACAGCAGGAGTTGATTATAACATTAGCAACAATAGCTGGAGTGGCAATGTGTCATCTTGGAACATTGACCAAAACGGTGTGAATTTTAACCCGAGTGTGTCGGCAATGATTTATCCGGAGCATACAACTAATCTAGTCCGAGGACAAGGCTTTAGGAGTAATGATGGTGTTTTAAGTAGGTTTGTCGAAGCAGGAAACCATCAGAGAGCATTGGATTATTTTGATTTCATGGGTACACATATTGAAACAGATGGCTATGCTGGTTCGACCAAATTTCATGGGGATCATTTACAGGGGAAAGATAGAGCCAGTATAACGTATGGTAACCCAGCATTTGCATCCTATGAAACCCTTTTAAGTATATATATGAAGGAAAGTTATCATTACAGAAAGTTTGTTCGTGGTGGCTCACCAAATATGACCACAAAAGCTGAACTAATAGCTAATGGTGCTTCTGTAGGGCAAATAAAGAATGATAACCTTATATTCGCACCTGAAGAATTTGAGGGGTTTGAATATGCATACAAAAAAGCATACCTTTACAAGACAAAGGAATCTCATATGTATAATTATGGCAATTTCGTGTATGGTTACTATGCAGATAACCAGATGAATTTAATTAGATTAAGGTTGTATAGAAAATGGTAAGAATTTGTTTGTTTTTTATATTTACATGGTATGTCAATGCTTTTGGTCAATACCTAACAAGCTTTGATATTGACACATGCAATAAAAGCGAAGCTGAAATATGTGAAGATATTCAATCTAAATATGATAGTTTGTATAATATTTATCTTCTTTCTTCGAGTTCTACCATAACAAAGGGATTTGTTTTTCCAACATTTTATAAATCAAAGAAAGAAAGAAGAAAGGGATATTTTATTTATTTGGATACAACAGGGTTCTTGCCAGACTCAATATCCTGTTCTGATGTTTATGTTACTTTTATAGTTGATCCATATGGGAGAATAATATGTTTTAATCTTCGAAATTTGCCAGAATACCTCAAGTTAGGTGATAAAAGGTATTTGTTGGAAAAGGAGTTGAAGAACTACATAGAAAGTAAGTTATTAACGCCTGGTTATTGGGGTGAAAACGATAATAGAGCAATTTATTTCCCGCAAATTAACCCTAAAATAAAGATTCAAAGTATTCCATCACATTTAAATAAAAACCACTAAAAACGAATAAACATGAAAAATATAATACTGCCTATCGCTTTTCTTTTTGCTACACTAACGCTACACAGCCAACCCATCTCCCACGTGGAGTTTGCTTACGATGATGCCGGCAACCGCACCACTCGCCAGGTAATTTACCTAAAATCGCAAAAGGCAGACAGTACGCAGCAGCTTAAAGAGGGCTTCTTTCAGCAGAATACGGATTCGGTGGAATTCAAGGGCACGTTTGGCAACCGGGATGTAAGCATCTTCCCCAATCCAACCAAAGGCATCCTTACCATAGCAATGGCAAACTTGGAAGATGAAAACCCGGTAAGGCTGGAACTATTTTCCCTTTCCGGGGAGATGATCCTGCAACAAAGCATCAGGCAGGGGCAAACTACGGTGGATTTAACCGGGCATCCGGGTGCTCATGAAAAAGGATTTTTAAGACTAAATTTATTTGGTCACGCAAATTATTTTATGGATTATGATCATTTCAATGAGGGTCTTTATATGTATTCAGGCCCATACAATCCATTTTCACTTTGGGGAAGATAAACAAAGAAAAAATGAATAGATATTTTGCCTTAATCATAATTGGATGCGTAATGATCGGTTGCGGAGTGCCAAAACATGTAAAAGAGTCTTTCACATATTGCTTTGATAATGAATACAGTGGTTTAGATACCCTAATCAATTTGGAAGGTTTCTATTATGCAATAGGTGAAGCAGATTCTAATAAAAATGATCCCGAACAATCGCAATTAGAAGCATATATTTTCTATACAAATGGTTTTGCAACAACTAAGTTTGCTGTTGGATGGTTACAAAGTGATATTGATGATAAATACAGCTTCTTTGGAAAATATGAATTAACTTATGACACAATTAAAGTTCAGTTTTTGGGATCCCCGAGAGGTATGTCTATAGGCAAATATGAAGTATGGTTTAAAGCTATTGATAAAAACACACTGAGAATGTTATATTATGGGGATGGTCAAAATGTAAAAAACAGTGATCTGGAGAATTTTAAATCTAATCCCTTTTATCAGAAGTACGGGAAAACGTTTATTTTCTATGCTTTAAAAACTAAACCAGATATCAATAGCACCTATATCATAAATAGAAAATGGTTCTGGTGTAATAAGCAGGATTACAAACAATGGAGGAAACATAAATAGAAAAACAATAATAAATGTTAATTGGATACACATAAAACAAGATTATGAAAAACATACTTTTTACAATAATTTTACTTTTTGCAATATTTCCTATCTTCTCCCAACCCATCTCCCACGTGGAGTTTGCTTACGATGATGCCGGCAACCGCTACCAACGACAAGTGATCTACCTAAAATCATCAGAGGCAGACAGTACGCAGCAGCTTAAAGAAAGCGCTTTTCAGCAGCAAACGGATTCGGTGGAATTCAAGGGCACGCTTGGCAGCCGGGAAGTGAGCATCTTCCCCAATCCAACCAAAGGCATTCTTACTATTGCAATGGCAAACCGGGAAGATAAAAACCCGGTAAGGCTGGAGCTGTTTTCGCTGGCGGGAGAAATGATTCTACAACAGCAAATCCGCAGTACCAAAACCAACTTGGATTTATCAACGCACCCGCCGGGAACCTACCTGCTCAAAATATCCTCGGCTGCTTGCGGGCAAACGTGGAAAGTGATTAAAGAGTGATTTAATTTTACATGCCGTAAATCTGGGAAAGCGATATTTTAAATCACTACTATCCGAGTAATTTTAACAGATTCCTCACTTCATCCCGATCCCGAAAGCTTTCGGGATCGGGATGAAGTGAGGAATCTTTTTTTCTTTCTATCGTTTTATCGGATACTAATGATTCTAAATTTGATAAGGGTTCAGTACTTCCAGGCAATTCAATTTTATTAATAACCGAAATATAAAACTGCCCGTCAATAATACCATCAAGCATAATAAGGGCATTTTCTGGAAGAGTTTCGCCCAAGTATTCAATGGCAACGTTGGTATCAATTAAATATTCCTATCTTCATCCCAAAATTTTTGGGTATGAAAAAATTCTATGCTGCATTTTTCTTCGTCAACCTACTATTAAGCTTCTACTTTGTAGATACCTGGAACAATGCCAACACTACTTCCAGGGCATTGCCCATTATTGCATACTTCGAGCAAGGGAATTTCCAAATCGACAAATACCACGAACTTACGCAGGATAAAGCACACATCAAGGAGCATTACTATACCGACAAAGCGCCCCTCCCCACCCTCGTTACTTTACCACTTTACGGCCTGATTAAAAAACTGGGCTGGGTAAACACTGCAGATGGTAAGCTCTTAGGCCCGGAAGTTTACATCCTTGGAAGCCTGATCTGTAGCTCACTGATTTTTTCGTTAATCCTGTTGATAAGCTTAAAAAATGTCATCAAACAAAAACCTTCCATACAGGCAGTTTTTTTGGTTATGATGCCATTTTACGGCTCATTCATTTTCGTGTATTCCGGAACTTTTTACGCCCATATAATGTCAGCATTTTTTGTTTTGCTGGGCTATTTGATGATAAAAAGAAGAAAATTCTTTTGGGCGGGAATATTTACCGGGCTGGCTTTTTTGAGCGAATACACCGTTGCACTATTCTTCCCGGTTTGGGCTTTGCAAATTTGGATACAGCAAAAAAGCATTTTCAAAGGTTTTCAGTTTGGATTAGGTACACTCCCCGCGATATTTTTTATCGGTATCTACAACTACATTTTTACCGGGTCACCATTTGAAATGCTATACAAATACCATACTTACGAATTTCTACACGAAAACTACGGTTTTGTTCTACCTTCTTTTACTTCAATTTGGGGACTTACCATAAGCAACTACAAAGGATTATTCTTTTATGCACCTATTCTACTGCTTTCGTTATTCCACATTTTTAAGAGTACTTCATTAAGACGTTTAACACGACATTATTTAACCTGGATTTCCATCGTGTTTTTTATTTTTATTGCCTCCTACAATGTTTGGTGGGGTGGCTGGTGCTATGGCCCCAGGCTGCTTTTCCCAATTGCCGTTTTGCTGGTTTTTGAAGGGATTGTACAGTTATCAAAGACGAATTTTTCAAAACAGGTATTCTGGATATTAACAAGTTTTGGATTATTGGGTGCATTTCTTGCCAAGATAACGGTAATATATTCTATTCCCAGTGAGGCAACAAACCCATTTTTTGATACGATTTTCCCAAACATTAAACTGGCAAACTTCAATCCTAATAATTTAGGATCAATGATTTTGGGGATCAATCCATTATTATCAGCTTTCTTTTGGTTGATTTTATTCTTCATCTCCGGCATTTTACTTAACAAGTATTATTTAAAAGTAAAAACCACAAAATAAGAAACATCGTGTAGAAATTAATAAATGAAAGGATTTTCAAATAAATTGATTTTCATCCATTCCGCTATGCTCCCGTTTCTCCTTATGAGTCCTTCGGACAGTTATTCAAACCATCTCCTGTTTCATTCATTCAGTCATTCAACCGTTTCTCCATATTATTCCGTCGCACAATCATTCTTTATTTCATTAACGCTCGAAAGAGCTTCGCACGTTTCGAGGTTTTTCAGTAGGGGTTCTTCAAACCATCACCACATCCCAAATAATTCATCTGCTTCTAAAGTTCGCCCAAAGCACGTAATTTGACTATTTCTCCGTAGGAGTTCTTCGGACAACCATTCTACAACCACCAGTTTCAATCTTTCACCAGTTTCAATCTTTCTATCATTCTACTATTTCAATCATTCAGTCATTCAACTGTTACTGTCATTCAATCATTCAGTCACTCTCTCAGTTAATCGTTATTCGAAAATAGTTAATCGTTCGTTCCATTGCCTACCTCGCTTTGGTCGCTCAAGTCACTTCGTTCGCTTAGTTCTCTCAAGTCGCCCTTTTCTGTCATTCAGTTCCCGCAGATGCGGGATTTCGCTTCGCTCAACATTCTTCTGTTTCTGTCATTCAATTATTCCCCATTTTCATTCATTCAATCATTCTATTGTTTCATTCATTCAATCATTCTATATTTTCTATCATTAAAAAAAGGGCATAAAAAAACCCCGAAACCAAATAAATGGATTCGAGGTTTAGAATAAGTTGGCAACGACCTACTTTTCCACCTTACGGCAGTATCATCGGCGCTGGAGGGCTTAACTTCTCTGTTCGGAATGGGCAGAGGTGAACACCACCGCTAAAGTCACCAAAAGCTTTTAAATATTTTAAAGACATACAAAGAAAGAAACACAATAGCAATCAGAAAAGGATTGATTTTAAGTAGAAAGCTAACGGGCAATTAGTACTGCTCGGCTTTGCCATTACTGACTTTACACCTGCAGCCTATCAACGTCCTGGTCTAGAACGGCCCTTAAAGGAAACCTCATCTTGAGGTGAGTTTCGTGCTTAGATGCTTTCAGCACTTATCTCATCCAAACATAGCTACCCTGCGATGCGGCTGGCGCCACAACAGGTACACTAGAGGTTCGTCCAACCCGGTCCTCTCGTACTAAGGTCAGGTCCTCTCAAGTTTCCAACGCCCACAACAGATAGAGACCGAACTGTCTCGCGACGTTCTGAACCCAGCTCGCGTGCCACTTTAATCGGCGAACAGC
>Ga0307990_1000058_pt1 | contig 101912 bp, 76 predicted proteins | sample EllFjometagen129_FD_203168 | JGI IMG/M metagenome (GOLD analysis project Ga0307990, IMG submission 203168) | Marine microbial communities from Ellis Fjord, Antarctic Ocean - #129 | ecosystem: Environmental > Aquatic > Marine > Unclassified | place: Southern Ocean | collected 2014-10-08 | reverse complement strand
GCTGTTGTATCACTACTTACCTGAAGTTTTCCGTTTGGGGATATTGTTCCTACACCAACATTACCTATATCGTAATAAATATCATTTGCATTTTTTTCCCAGTAACTAGTATCACTTAATGTATTCAGATATATTGAGTTTCCTCCTGACATATATAAAGTATCATTGGACAAACTCAGGACTTGTATTTCATTTGTTGGATCTGAATCTGCGTCATCTACGTTGTCAGTCAGAATAATATAATTGCCATTACTTAGAAATAATGTATCTGAGGATATTGACAATAATTGCAATTCATTGATTGAAGAAGTATCAGAAAAGATTACATTTCCTGCTTCATTTGCATACAAAGAATATGGAACCGACATTAATTGCGATGTTCCCATTAGCAGATAAGTGGTTCCTCCAGTTTCGTCAAGTTCAATCTGTACGAAATAGGAATTATTGCCCCAATTAATGCTTGTAAAATCTCCTGAAAGCACGGTTCCTGTTCCTATATCCAGATTAATCAAACCAAAATCATTGCTTGTAGCAGCATGTTCTTCCTCGTAAACTGCGGGTCCGCTTACAGAGCCTTCAAGAATACTGATTTTCAAACCTACATTTTGATTTTCTATAACAAGACCTGCTACATCACGCACTACTGCTTGATATTTAAAACTCTGTGGTGATTGAGCAAATATAACAATATTAGCAATCACTAATAACAATAAGGATAAAAAATAATTTTTCATAATATTAAGGATTTTGATTTTTGATTTGTAAATATACAGTTTTTAATTAAAATAAAAATAATTACAAAAAGCTAATATTCAAAATAAAAATATTTTTGTAATCCACCTTAAACTCAAAACTAGGTGCTAAATAGTGCCCGATGTAGGTAGAAGTGTTATTATCACGAAAGTATATAAAAAAAGTTAGAAGTAAAATAACTTTAGGCATTTTAGGCACTTCAAATTTCCGTCTTCCTACTTCAAGCCTTTACGCTTAAGCAATGGCTCAATTGATGGCTCGGCTCCTCTAAAACGTTTATATAAAACCATAGGGTCTTCGGTTGCGCCTTTTGAAAGGATATTTTCTCTAAAAGCAGTTGCAGTTTTTTTATCAAAAAGACTTGTTTCTTTAAATGCCTCAAAAGCATCGGCATCTAATATTGCTGCCCAAATATAGCTGTAATATCCCGATGAATAACCGCCTGAAAAAATATGACTAAAATAAGTGCTTCTGTATCTGACTATAATTTCGGGTAATAAAGCAATTTTATCCATTGCAGCTTTTTCAAACTCGTTAACATTAAATTCCGATGTTTTGGTAACTGTATGCCATGCAAGGTCGAGAAATGCTGCCGAAAGAAATTCAATGGTAGCAAATCCCTGATTGAATTTACCGCTGTTTTTAAGTTTTTCGATAAGCTCATCGGGAATAATTTCGCCGGTTTTATAATGTTTTGCATACATTTTAAGAACTTCGGGTTCGCCTGCCCAGTTTTCCATTATTTGTGATGGCAGCTCAACAAAATCGCGAGCTACTGAAGTGCCCGAAAGTTTATAATAAGTACATTCTGAAAGTAAACCATGCAGTGCATGACCAAACTCATGAAATAATGTTTCTACCTCATCGAAATTCAGCAATGCTGGTTTATCGGCAGTTGGTTTTGAAAAATTGCAAACTACAGAAATTACAGGTGTAATATATTGTCCGCCTCTTTTTGATTGTTTTCTAAAACCTGTCATCCATGCTCCTGCTCTTTTGCTTTCTCTTGGAAAAAAATCCATATATAATATACCAATATGTGTTCCGTCGGCTTCTAAAACTTCATAAACACTGGCTTCATTATGATATATTGGTATATCGGTGCGTATTTTAAATTGAATATCGTATAGCTTGTTTGCTACATCAAATGCACCTTGCAATACGTTTTCTAATTTAAAATATGGTCGTAATTCTGATTCATCGAAAGCGTATTTTTCTTTTTTAATTTTTTCGGCATAATACCACCAATCCCACGGTTCAAGTTTAAATTTGCCTCCTTCTTTATCTATCAATGCCTGAAGTTCTTTTGCCTCTTTTTTGGCAATAGGCAATGCAGCAGTATATAATTTGTTTATTAATTCATATACATTTTCTGATGTTTTAGCCATATTGTCGTCCAATACATAATCTGCATGGCTGTCAAAACCAAGCAGGTTTGCTCTTTCAAGACGCAGATTTACAATTTCGGCAACTATTTTTTTATTATCGTTCTCGTTATTATTATCACCTCGCATAATATATGCTGTAAGCAGTTTTTCGCGTAATTCACGTTTTTCGGAATACTGCAAAAATGGTATCAAGCTTGGTTTTTGTACTGTAAATATCCATTTACCTTCTTCGCCTTTTTCTTTTGCTGTTTCAAAAGCTGCATCAATACTCGATTGTGGTAATCCTGCAAGCTCTTCTTTATTATCTATTAAAAGTGTAAATGCATTTGTTTCTTTAAGCTGATTTTCGCCATGCTCAACAGTAAGCACAGAAAGGTTTTCGTTAATTTCTCTAAATCTTGTTTTGTCTTCATCATTCAAATTAGCACCACCACGAACAAAACCTTTATATGTTTTTTCAAGTAAAGTGCTTTGCTCTGCATCCAAACTTAAATTATCTTTTTCATTATAAACTGTTGTTATTCGTTCAAAAAGCTTTGCATTTAATTTAATATCATCGTCGTTTTTAGAAATTAATGGAGCAACTTCTTTTGCAATATCCTGCATTTCTTCGTTAGTAATTGCACTTTCAAGAGTTTGAAAAATATTATCTACACAACTAAGTAAAGCACCGCTATTATCTAATGCAACAATTGTGTTATCAAATGTAGGCTTTTCAGTATTGTTTACTATTTCATTTATCTCTTCTTGTTGTTTTTTAATTGCCTCTTTGTACGCAGGTATATAATGTTCATTTTTTATTTTATCGAACGGCGGAACATTGTATGGAGTATTAAACTCAGTCAATAATGGATTACTTAAATTAGTTTCATTCATAATTTTTTCTTTTTTTTCGCTTTGTGAAGTGCATGAATACAAAATAACACTAATCACAAAAAATATTAATAAACTTGTTTTCACTATTATATATTTTAAATTAATACTAAATTTTGGGTTGCTAATATAGTAATTATTTTATCAAATTGTTCAATTGTTTCATTCAAGGCAAACAAATGAAAAAATAAAAACACCTTGATAATGCTGTTGAATGGTGGTATGAAAATAAATCCGAAATATTTAATAAAAATCCATTATTATTTAAAAATATAGTTGTAAATTTACATTTATAAATTCATTTTTCCTTGAATAATGTTGTGAAAGATGACATTTAAGATAATACATTTTATTATATACATTTGTTTCAAACTAATAAAAATTTATGAACTATGAATAAAAAAATCACATTAATTTCAGCATTAGTAATATTGTTTTTTACATCAAATGCTCAATTCCATGCAGGGATTCTGGGAGGATTAAATCTATCTAAGATTTCTAATGAAGAAAAACAAGATGGAGAAGTTATGCATATAGGCGGACATATTAGTGTTCCTTTCAATATTGGATTATTTGAAAGCGACCCGATAAAATATTCTATACAAACTGAAATAAATTTAACCATGCAAGGGTCTGCATCTAGTGAGAATACAATATCATATACATTTAATGTTCACTATGTTAAAATTCCTGTAATGCTTAAAGTTCATTTTGGTGATGATTCATTTAGACCATTTGTAAATGTGGGTCCTTACTTAGGATACCATGCTATGTATTATTCTTCTGTAAAAATTGGCAATGAAATTTCATATTCTGATGCTGAAGAGCCAGATTCAGAATTTATGAATACTATGGATTTCGGACTTAATCTTGGTGCAGGATTTAATGCCAAAGCATTTATTTTTGAAGTACGTTACAGTTTAGGATTTTCTGACATAATTAAAGATTTTAAGTCAAAAAACAGAGTTTTAAGTCTTTCAATAGGATATTTAATGTTTGAATAAACGGTATAATTATTTTTTCACAATAAAACTGTCTGTTTAATTGTTCACATACATTCTGCAGACAGTTTTTTATATCACCAATATTAATCAGTTAGATAGCATATAGTTTTTTTTGTTTAAAGCTTTTATTCTACAACAACCTTATATACAGAAGAAGTTTTGTTATAATTTACTTTTAACATATACACTCCTGTTTCAAAATCAGTAACATCAAAACTAATTTTCTTTTTAGAAAAGCATGTTTTATTATAAACTAATTCTCCAATTACGTTAAACAATTCAATGGAAATAATCGGGCTCCCTGATATAATACTAATTTTTTCATTAGCAGGTACTGGAAAAATTCTAAAAGTATCTTTCGAAATAATTTCATTTACTCCAGCAATAATATCACTAGCATCTCTTGGTAATATTACCCATTCATTGTACGGATTATGCTCAATTCCCGTAATTGTATAATGATCATTCAATGTTGGTGTAAATGTATTATTATAAATATCATCATCAACTTTACAAGCAGCCGAACCATCATTTATTTCCCAAACGCCATAAGAATCAGGTAATACTGTGCATTCTGCATTTACAATCGTAACTAATACACCTTCATGTTTTTCTGATATCGTACCTATCGTTACCGATACTGGCAGTGGAGTTGGATTTGATTGGGAATGTCTTACATATCCTGCTACATTAGTAAGCTCTGTATAAGTATTAAATTCATCAACTAGAGCAGTAAAAGTTACACTATCTCCTTCCTCTGGTGTATAGCTATCATCGTAGACATACACACCATTCCATCCACCTGAACCACTTTGTATAAAAAATCTGTTATTAAATAAAACTCCCGTGACAATACCTCCTGTATTAACAACCTGTCCATTATAAGGTGAGACAACCATTTCGCCCTGAATATCATGTATAGAAACAAACGAAACAGTTGTTTCTGATATAACTACACTATCAAGTTGAATATGATCTGTAGCTTCAGTATATTGAACAGAAATAATAAATTCTGCAGTATCAGAAGCAGCAGAAGCTGTAACTGTTTGTGAATATTCTGTCCAAGATGTAGTATTTACATTTATATAAGAATTATAACCATTCCAATCGACATCAAACAAAGATGTTCTAATATTTCCTTTTCCTTTTACCCAGAATTTAATTTCGTATGATGTTGCAGCAGTAACTGTCAATTGTTGCGTGGTAAATCTTTTATGACTTGATTCTGTATTAACTAATTGACAAGCATTGCTTCCAAATACAGCACCACTGGTTATTTGCATTATACTATCATCTTCTAATGAAGTTTTAAGTCCAACCCATCCATCAGGGTTTCCAGTTGTCCAGCTTTCAAAATTTGATTGAAATACCTGAGCATTCAAAAATGTGCTGATTAATAATAGTCCGATTAAAATTGTGTAAAATTTTTTCATAAGTTTTTGTTTTAAATTTTATGTAAAATTACTGAATTAATAAGCATTTATTTTAATTAATTTGTTTCTTTTATAATAATATCATCAACTTCCCATGTACTTCCACTTGAACTTGTTCCTGTATATACATAAGCAATATGTACATTACTTTGTTTATATGCTGAGATATCAATAAATCCCGAACTGGCCCATGCAAAATATCCTGAAGACAATGTAAAATTTAATTGTGTCCATGTAGCAGTTGAAGGATCACTTGAACCATCATAATCGGTAGAAATATATGTTTGTAATACAGGTCCTGTATAACTATAAGCATTACTAAATGATAAAATTGGAGCAACAGTTTCGCTTAGATCAACTACCGGTGAAATTAACCATGTTTCACATGCAGAATTGTTATTTCCATCATAATTACTAATGCTTCCACATACAACTCCTCCTCCTGAATATATTTCCCAACCAATATTTCCTGAAACTTGTTTCTCAGTCCACCCTCCTGATAATAAACTTCCATCCTCAAAGTTTTTATATAAAATTCCAAATCTTTTGTTATTAAAAACTACATCATTAGTATCTCTAATATATAATTGATAATCATCATCATATTTTGAAAGAACTCCTATAATGTATCCACTTTTATCAGGAACAACAGAATTTGCAAAACCTGCATAACCACTGGTTCTAAGAATTAGTGTATTAAAAGCAGTATCTTCTAAATTAAGATTAACTGTAATCTGATTCACTCCATCGGCATATGTAAATCCTGTTAATGCAAATTGAACTTCATTAATTCTAACTAATCTGCCGAATAAACTATCATTTAGCGGAATATCCGGGATAGCAATTTCTATTGGCTCAATATCTTTTGGACATGATTTTCTAAACATATATTTATCAATTAATGAAACCGGTATTCTTCCCAAACTTGCTCCTTCAAATAATCCCATTCCTATAACTAATGAGTTTGTTCTGTCATCAAGTTCAACATTTAAACCCGATAATTTTATTTGTACTGTTTGACCAACATCATAATCATTATAAAGGCTTGTTCCATCAACAGATATTATTAAGGCATCTGTATTATCCTGCAGGTATATTTCTTTATAAAAATTCCCCTCTTTATCAGAAGAAATTACTGTTGCTTCAAGCACATAATTTTGTTCCGGCGGAAACGTCTTAACATTACCCAATAATATATCAAAAGTATCCAGATTATAAAGTTCCAGTATCTTTTCAATTGTAATGTTTGGGTTTAATCCCGGGTTCGCATCACATGGATTGGGAATTTCAGGTTCGTCAAATTCTTTTTTAATGCAACTTGTAGCAACAATTGTCATGATAAAAATTATTGCTGTTAAAAATTTAAAATTTATTTTCATTTTTATAACTTTTAATTCTTAAAATCTTACACCCAGCATAGCAAAATAATTTGTGCCGTATGCATAAAAATATTTTGGTGGAAACTTATCTACGTTTCTGTTTTCATAATCATAACGTAATTGTTCATAACCACCTGTAATAAAATCTCTGTTATTTAATATATTATTAATTCCAATATTAATGTAGATATAATACTTGTTGTCAATTCTCCACGATTTGCCACCAAATAAGTCTAATGTAAAAGCTGCTTCTAACTCTTCCTGAAATAAAATATCATCCCATAATTGGCTTTCACTATCAAGAGCATTGGTTCCGTCATCATTTGCAAGAGCACTTACTGTTCTTCTTTCAGGATTAAAATCTAAAAATGAACCATAAAAATAATTTGCATTAACATTTACAAACCAATATTTTGGATTTCTGTAATTTAAACCTGCCGAGAATGCATTTTGCGGACCATTTGCCTGGTAAAAATTAGTTTGATAAACTGTTTTAGGGTCAGCAATAAGGCTTGCGTCATTATCCTGAATTATTACGGCAATTGGACGATTAGTGTAAATGTTCTCTCCCATAGCAGCAACAAGATTAGTAGAAATTGTTGGGAATATCTTTATTTCTGTACCAAATTCAATACCTACATTTTGTTTATCAATACCTGTCAAAATATGATTGGTAAAACTGTGATATAAGTCGTTGTAAAAACTCCTGATACGTGTTTGGTCTTCAAATTTGGTGTAATAAGCAGTAAATCTCGCTTTAATTTTTGGTGCTCTTAAATGATAGCCTCCCTCAACAGAATAAATAGTTTCACTTTTCAGGTCATCAACCAAAAAATCTCTTGTACGAGGCGAAACATACGCATTTCTTAGATAAGGTGCTCTTGTCATATAAGCTCCTTCGGCATATATATAATGACGTCCTGTAATTTTATATGTAAGTCCTCCTTTTGCACCATAATTAAAAAAGTTTTGTTTATCAGAATCGCCTTCTGAATCATCAGGGAATTTACCATTCTGCATATAACCTGTTCTCCAAAATGTAGTTTGTGAAGCATTAAGTGTAGCAAATAAGTCGAATTTTGATAATTTAGCAGAAACTTGTCCCCATGCTCCATATTTTTGTCTGTTCAAATCATAATCATAACCAAATGCATCGCCAACAGAAACTTTTCTATCGGGATCATTTAAATCGTTTTGAATAAAATTTAAATCTGTTGGATTGTCTCTTTCTGCAAATTTATCAATATCAACATAATAATCGCCACCAAGCAGATCATCAATAATTTTATAATGTCTCCCTTTGTATAATGAAACATTAACACCGCCATTAATAATAACTGTTTCGCTTAAATTATGATTTAATATAATATTTGCATTTGCTTCGGAATAGTCTGTTCTTCTTTCTTCAACTATATAATTTGAACGCTTGCCTTCGGGAGTTACATTTTCGCTGTTTATTTTATAAAAATAATCCCAATCTAATTGTGAATTTTCAACAAATGCTTCTGATGTAGCAGGAACAAGTGTTAAATCGCTTGCATAGCTTGGTAAATATCTGTAATAATCGGGTCGTGGGTCACGAGTTTTATACCAGTCTAATGCAGTTGAGCCATATTTGCCAAAAGAATAAGCAAACGAACTTGTTATTTTGGTTTTTTTAGAAGGTGTAAAATAATGCGAAAGAATAATATTTGGTTTATGAGAACGCGTAACTCTTGAGTTGCGTTTTTCTTCACCCTGATAACCCCAATAAGGATTATAATAATTGTTGTCTAACAGATCGTAAGCCTCTTGTGTTGAGCCTCCGGCTTTGCCCCTTTCTGAAGGAGAGCCAAAAGCAGTTAATGCAATACTGTGTTTTGAGCTAAACTTTTTTTCTATAGAAGTAAAATATGCCCAGGCATCATAAAATGTTGCTTCTTTATAACCTTCCTGTGCCCATCGGCGTGAACCCGAAAAAGTAAAAGCAAAACCATTATCCATTAAGCCTGTTGAATGAGTTATCATAAATCTGTTTCTGTAACTACGATTAGAAACAGCATAATTAGCTTTTGTGCCTACTCTTTGCTCACTAGCTCTACCATTTATATATGCCGAACCACCAATACCTCCAAATCCGAAATCAGATATATCTAATCCGTTAACATATTGTTTATTTCTAGTAGCATCGTTTAATCCACCCCATGTTCCCCAAAAAACACGTCCGCTTTCAACATCATTCATTGGAATTCCGTTAAAATAAACATCAGTATTCTTCGAGTCGTATCCTCTGATTCTAAACCTTGCAGCACCAAAAGTATACCCGGCTGTGTTTACAAAAACATCTCTTGATGCTTGCAATAAACTATATACATCTTGGTTATCTTCCTCGTCATCAAAATCAACAGTTGATAATGAAAGAGATGGCATATCTGCTTTTACTATATCAATATTTTCTGTTGTATCTTTTATTTCTTGTATTGTTGTATCTTCTATTTCTTGTATTGTTGTATCTTCTATTTCTTGTATTGTTGTATCTTCCTGTATAATATAATCTGTTTCATTAGTTGTTGTAATATTTTCATTTAATTCTGGATTATCAACAAAACCCTTTTTATATTCAAATTCTATTTTATCTAAATTATTATTTGTTGTTAAAACTACATTTGTAATTTTTATTAAAACATATTCATCTTCTCCTCTCAAATTTGCAATAAAAGTTTTATTTTTTGAAAAATCACAAACAGAAGAATACTTTTTGTCTTTTTTATATAATGAATCAATATCTGAAAAATTTAATGCTGTATTATAGAAATTTGGAGTTACAGATATAAACATTGTAGAGTTACCAGACTTCCAAGTTTGTTTAAAATAATATTTTCCGCCCATGAAAATATTATTAATTATATCTTTTTCTGCAATAGAATCGTAAATCGATTTTGCCTTATTATTTTTCAAATCCCATGCACCTAAATCCGGACCAATAATATTCCACATTTCACCCTTATGGACAGTAACTTGTCCATTAGAAATATTAATGAATATCAAACTAATAATGACTATTATTAGTGTTATATTTCTTTTCATAATCAAATCTTAAAAAAAAGGGTTACAAAGTTACACAACAAAATACAATTATAAACAATGTTTTTATTAACAAGATAATGGCATTATTGTCTTTGTGTTAGTTTGTATTTAATTATTCAATTGTCAATTACAGGCTTTTGATTTATAATCGGTATCTTTGGGTAATGAAGTAGCATCGGAGGGTAAAAGTTTAGCAATGGAGAATAAATTATTAGCAACAGACCGAAGTTTGAAATTGTAATACACTTTCGTGATATAGCAAAACTGTTTCATGCAGTCAACAATCTGTTTCATGCGATAGCAAATAGGGGGCAGTCGGCTGTAAAGTAAGAACAGTCGGAAGCAAAGGAAGAACGGTTGAGGGCAAATGAGGAAAAGTTAAGGGCATCTCATGAACGGTTTGAAGCATCTCAAGAGTAGTTGGAGCTATCTCAAGAGTAGTTGGAGCTATCTCAAGAGTGGTTGGAGCTATCTCAAGAGTAGTTGGAGCTATCTCAAGAGTGGTTGGAGCTATCTCAAGAGTAGTGGGAGGTATCTCAAGAGTAGTTGCAGGTGTCTCAAGAGTAGTCGCAGGTGTCTTATGAATGGTTGTAGGTATCTCATGAAGCATTATCTGTATCTAAAGGGGCGTTATTATTCAATAAATAGGCATTATAGTTTAAATAATGGTAATATTGCTTGTTTTATGTCGCGGTAAGTATTACCTTTATCAACAAATAAAATCATTAATATCATGAAAAACCCAAAAGAGACAAAGAAACCAACAGTAAACAATATAGAAAAGCTAAAGAACTTCTTGAAAGAAGAGTTTAAGCCCCCGTCAATAGATATCAGGCCTCCTATGTTGACAAACGATGAAATGGAAAATTTCTTTAAACAAAACGTATTGACTGCATTTAATGAGATAAAGAAAGAGCTGTCAGAATACAAATTTGTAAGATTAGGTTATGAAACACACACACGTATTGTAATACTTAAAATTGTAAATGCATTAAATCTTTTTCATTTTAAAGTAGATATTAATAACGACGACAGACAAATTAAAATATTTTATAGCCTTAGATACCGCCACCATATAAAGAAAAAACTTTTTATAATTAAAGGTCTTGAAAGCGAGACAATATCTTTTAATGATATTGGCACAATAAACAACGAGCTGATACTATCTCTTTTTATAAAATGGTATACAAACAAAGAAGAAACAATAGAAAAGGATAAAGAGAAGAGTGTTTAAGCTTATTTTTTAACTTTTGACTTAAAAATAAAGGCTTACGCCTTGATGTGGCTATTAGGAAAACAGAGTAAAAAAAGAAATGACTAAAATTAAGGGAGAGTTTTTTTGCTCTCTTTTTTTTTATTACTTTTGGTAAATAAACACTTGTAATTATAATAGAAATAAAAAACATTACTGTATTTCAGCAAATTTACCGGCAAGGGAAGAAAACACCCATGCAATTATCAACAATCTAATTATTTTCGTAATTTTGTGGAAAATGAAAAGATAAATGACATTTGACGAGAAATATATAAATAAAATTATTTGTGGCGACAGTTTAACTGTGATGCGAGAAATGCCAGATAAATGCTTGGACTTGGTTGTAACTTCACCGCCTTACAATCTCAAAAATTCTTCGGGAAATGGGATGAAATCTTGTACTACAAGTGGGAAATGGGCGGGTGCAGCCTTACAAAACGGTTACAGCCACTATGATGATAATATGCCCCACGATAAATATGCTGAATGGCAACACAACTGTCTGAAAGAAATGTATCGTTTATTAAAAGACGATGGAGCAATTTTTTACAATCATAAATGGCGAGTACAAAAAGGTTTAATTCAAGACAGGAGCAATATTATCAGAGATTTGCCAGTTCGGCAAATTATCATTTGGCGACGAAAAGGTGGAATAAATTTTAACCCTGGTTATTTTTTGCCAACTTACGAAGTCGTATACTTAATTCCAAAACCAAAATTCAAATTAGTTCCAAAAGCGAATGCATACGGTGATGTGTGGGAGTTTACACAAGAAATGAAAAACGATCATCCCGCCCCATTTCCTGTGGCATTAATCGACAGAATTATTTCCTCGACAAAAGCAGAAATAATTTTAGACCCATTTATGGGTAGTGGAACAACTGCAGTAGTTGCTATGGGATTAAAATGTAATTATATAGGAATAGATTTATCGCCTGATTATTGTCAAATGGCAGAACAGAGAATAGAAAAAAACAAAATACAAAGTGAGTTAATCGGGCTACACCCACTTACTTTATTTAGCGAAATGCAAGGATGAAAATATTTACAAAACAAAGTTTAATTAATGAGTTAAAAGCAATATCCTGCAAAGGTTGGATAGAAAATGCCCGACACGGAAATCAGGGTGGAATAGGCAATACGCTTGAAGATTTGCTCGGAATTGAAGAAAATAATTTACCAATACCCAATGCAGCAGAATGGGAATTGAAATCGCAACGACTTAATACTACAGCTTTAACAACATTGTTTCATATTGAGCCTTCGCCGAGAGCAGTAAAATTTGTTCCTCAGATTTTATTGATAAAATATGGTTGGCAACACAAAGAAGCCAATAAAAAATATCCTGACAACGAAATGAGTTTTCGCCAAACAATTCACGGCAATTCACCAAGTGACAGGGGATTTATGGTAAAAATTAATCGAAAAGACCGCAAAGTTTTGATTTCGTTTGATAGTAGTAAAGTTGCAGATAAACATAATGAATGGTTGAAATCCGTCAAAAAACGAATTGGTTTACAAGAACTTGCCCCACAACCATATTGGGGTTTTGATGACCTTGAACACAAAGCTGGCACAAAACTTTTAAACTGTTTTTATGTGCAAGCCGAAGTTAAAAAACAGAGTGGGAAAGAATTTTATCATTATAGCAAAGTAATAATGTTGCAAAAATTCAACTTTAATGGTTTTTTGAACGAAATAGAAAACGGTAACATTTTAGTTGATTTTGATGCTCGAACTGGACATAATCACGGTACAAAGTTTAGAATGCGACAAAATTGCTTCCCTAATTTATATGAAAAAACAAAAATAATAGTATAATCTCCTTGCCGCATCTATTGCATCCTGTGGGTTTTATGTTTTTTAAATAAACAATATTCAATAAGCAACAAACAATTGAACAATAAGGTTAGTACTCAGGCACAATACCCATATTAAAGAATATAAATGAGTAAACATCGGCTTTTTCTTCAATAACTTTTGATATTGGTTTTCCTCCGCCATGTCCTGCTTTTACATCTATCCTTATCATTACAGGATTTTTGCCCTTATATTTTTCCTGCAATGTTGCAATATATTTAAACGAGTGTGCAGGTACTACTCTGTCGTCGTGGTCAGCTGTTGTAACAAGAGTTGCCGGATACTCAACATTTTCTTTAATATTATGTATAGGCGAATATTTTATAAGATTATTAAATTGTATTGAATCATCGCTTGAGCCATAATCGCTTACCCAGCCCCAGCCAATAGTAAATTTCTGATATCGCAACATATCCATAACTCCAACGGCAGGCAGTGCAACTTTAAACAGGTCGGGGCGTTGATTTGCAACTGCACCTACAAGTAATCCTCCGTTTGAACCGCCTTCTATAACAAGTTTTTCGGGCGATGTGTATTTATTTTCGATAAGATATTCGGCAGCAGCTATAAAATCGTCAAATACATTTTGCTTTTTTAGCTTTGTTCCTGCTTCGTGCCATTCTTCTCCATATTCTCCTCCACCTCTTAGGTTAGCCAAAACATATACTCCACCGTTTTCTAACCATATTAATTGGCTAATTCTAAATCCGGGAGTAAGGCTGATATTAAATCCGCCATATCCGTAAAGCAAAGTAGGATTATTGCCATCTAATTTAATACCTTTTTTATGCACAACAAACATTGGTATTTCTGTGCCGTCTTTGCTTTTGTAGAATATCTGTTTTGTTTCATATTGGCTACCGTCAAAATCAATTTGCGATTTAGAATATTCTTCTGATGCAAATGTATTGAGGTTGTATTTGTAAACCACGCTTGGATATGTAAACGATGTAAATGTGTAAAAAGCAATATTATCGTCTTTGTTGCCTCCAAATCTTGCAGAGCCAAGTGTTGGTAATTCAATATCTTTTAAATATTTTCCTGTGTAATCGAATATCTGAACAATGTTGTGAGCATCTTTCATATATGTTGCAACAAATTTATCGGCAGCCATGCTTATTCCTTGTAAAACATTTTTATTTTCGGGCAATATATCATTAAAATTACCTGTTTGATAATTATCAAAATTAAAACTTATAAGTCTGTATTTTGGAGCCTTATAATTTGTTTTCATATAAATTACATTGTCAATATTGCCAATTACAGAATAGTCATCATCAAAATTTGCCACAATTGTTTTAAACTCATTGTCTTCTTTCGAAAGGTCTTTTACATGAATTGCCTGACCTCTGTCTCCGGCATTTTCTTCGTATACTATCATATATTTTTCATCATCGGTAACATCGGCAACAAACATTCTTAAGGGCAGTTCCTTGTTTTCCATAATTATTTTATCATCTGTTTGTGGTGTTCCAAGTTTGTGATAATATAGTTTATGAAATTCGTTTTTATTTGAGAATTCCTTGCCCTCTTCGGGTGGAGTATATCCGCTATAATAAAATCCGTTGTTATGCCATGCTAAGTTTGTAAATTTTACCCAAAGTATATGTTCGTCTAATTGTTGTCCGGTTTCAACATCAAGTACAAAAATCTCGTTCCAGTCGGAACCTGCTCTTGCAATAGAATATGTCATAAGTTTGCCATCTTTCGAGAAATCAAGTCCGGCAAGGGCAACCGTGCCATCTTCCGATAAATTGTTAGGATCTAATAATATTCTTTCTTCTGCATCAATATCATCTTTTACAAATAATACACTTTGATTTTGTAAACCATCATTCTTATATAAAAAATATCTGCCTCCTTTTTTAAACGGAGCAGAAGTTTTAGGATAATTCCACATATCGGTAAGTCTATCTTTAATTTTGTTTCTAAAAGGAATTGAATCTAAATAATCGAATGTAATTTTATTTTGTGCTGTTACCCATTCAGCGACATCTGCTGCTGTATCGTTTTCTAACCATCGGTAAGGGTCAGCTATTTCTGTGCCAAAATAAATATCTATTGTATCAACTTTTTTTGTTTTTGGATATGTAAATGTAAGATCCGCATTTTTTGTTTGATTACAAGCTGTAATAATAAAAGCTATTGATAGAATTAATAGTAAATTTTTCATAAGTGATATTTGTTTATAAATTTTCATGCAAATTTAATAATTTCTGTTTTTTATCCTTATTAATTTATAAGTTTTTCGTAACAGGAAAATTTGTGACAAAAAAGTTCAGTCTGCTTCGATTTTTCGGGAAAGTCAATTATTCAGGTTATAATTTGTTTTGCTTTTAGTTCCTTACCTTGGGGGAGGCTAGGAAGGGCTTCTATTTATTTTTTTTATGCACATCAACACCGTATTGCATATAAATTAAGTGTTCAAGGGTTGTAAGAATTTCTGTCATATATTCTTTTACAGCTTTTACACTTCCAGGCAAAGTATATATCAGGCTTATGCCAATAACTCCTGCAATTCCTCTGCTTAACATCGCATTAGGTTTTTGCATACCATATTTTACTCTTATTACTTCCATGATTCCCGGTATTTCTTTGTCAAGCATTGGCTGAATAACATCAACTGTAATATCGCGTGGTCCTATGCCTGTTCCTCCTGTTGTAAAAATAATATTGTATTCTTTTTTGGCTGTTTCTATTAGTTCAGTAAGTTCAACAGTACTATCAGGAATTATTTTTGTTTTTATTTCATATTTCCATGTTTTTTGTGAAAAATGATTATCAAGAAATTCCTTTATTGTTGGTCCGCTTTTGTCTTCATATTCGCCTTTGCTTGCTCTGTCGCTAAGTGTAATAATCAATATTTTTATGTTTTCGGGTAGTTTCATTTTAATTAAATTTAGAAATACGAAATTATACAAATATTCAGAATTTTAGTACTTCTTAAACTAAATTCAAAAATTATTTTTACTACATAAATATTTAATGTCATATTAAAATATCTAAATACATTCAACATATATAATTAAATACATGATTTTTCATTGTCTATGTCCTGTGTTAATCTTTCTACATTGCTACTCATTATTTGGTTTTTGTTTAAAGTTATTATATATTTGAAACATTAAACCAATTATGTTCTTTGTGAAAATATTCAATTATGAAAAAAAACATTTTATTTTTTGCCGCTTTTTTATTGATTACCGGTTTTAATCTTAATGCTAAAAATTGGACATCAATAAACAATAATGGAGAAACTGATACTAAAGTTAAAATTGTATCATCAACTGAAAATGAAACAGTAATTAATTTTCAATTGAATTCTTATAATTTAAAACCTGTTTCAACTCCTCAGGGCGAAGCTTTTATTGTTGAAGCTCCCGATTTAACTTCAATTTTAAAAACAGGTGCTCCTGATCTGTCAAAATTTGCAAGATCAATAATTATTCCTGATTATGGGAAAATGGAAATTGAAGTTTTATCTTCAGATTTCATTGAATTATATAATATTGATATTGCTCCTTCAAAGGGAAATTTCACAAGAGATATTGACCCTGCTTCCGTCCCTTATACTTATGGGAACGAATACGATCAAAATGAATTTTATCCTTCAACAACAGTAGGTTTAAGAGAGCCATATATACTAAGAGATCACAGGGGGCAAACAATTTTATTTTATCCTTTTAAATATAATCCTGTAACTAAAACTTTAAGAATTTTTACTAATATTACTGTTAAAGTTAATAAAACATCAGATATTGGAATTAATGAGTTTAAAAGAAAAAAAACAGTTAGTAACATAAATGATGAGTTTAATAAAATATACAAAAGTCATTTCCTTAACTATTCAAATTCACTAAAATATACTCCTTTAGAAGAAGGAACACCCGGTAATATGCTAATAATATGTTACGGAAGTTATATGTCGGATATGCAAGCATTTGTTGATTGGAAACGTGAAAAAGGAATGGCTACAGAAATGGTTGATGTTTCAACAATTGGTTCTACTGCAAGTCAAATAAAAACTTATGTTGAAAATTATTATAATACAAATGGTTTAGTTTATTTATTACTTGTAGGCGATGATGCACAAGTTACTTCTTCAAGTACAGGTGCAGGAGATTCAGATGTTGATTATGGGTATCTTTTAGGAAGCGATAGTTATGCTGAAATTTTTGTTGGTCGTTTTTCTGCCGAATCAGTTGCACATGTTCAAACACAGCTTGCAAGAACAATAGAATATGAGAAAACACCTGTTCCTGGTGATTGGTGGACAAACAGTTCAGGTATTGGTTCCGACCAAGGTCCCGGTGATGATGGTGAGATGGATTATGATCATCTTAGAAATATGCACACAGACCTATTAGGATTTACTTATTCAAATTGTTTTGAATATTTTGACGGTTCACAGGGTGGTGGTGATGCTGCAGGAAATCCTACACCTTCTGATATAGCAACTGTTACTAATGCAGGAAACAGTTTAATGTTATATACCGGTCATGGCAGTGATAATTCATGGGTTTCCTCAGGATTTTCAAATACTGATGTTAATGCCTTAACCAATAACAATAAATATCCGTTTATTTTTTCTGTAGCTTGTGTAAACGGAAATTTTACCGGAGGTACATGTTTTGCAGAATCATGGTTAAGAGCAGAAAACGGAGGGCAACCAGCGGGAGCAATTGCAACTTTTATGTCAACAATAAATCAAAGTTGGAACCCACCTATGAATGCTCAGGATGAAATGGTTGATATTATGGTGGAAATCATTACGGGAAATATTAAAAGAACATTCGGAGGTATTACTTTTAACGGAACATTTAGAATGAATGATGAAGATGCAGATTTTGCAATGACAGATACATGGACAATATTTGGCGACCCATCGGTAGTTGTTAGAACAAAATCACCAATGTCATTAACAGCTACTCATTTACCAACTATAAATCTTGGAGTAACCAATTTTACAGTTAATTGCAGTGTTGAGGGTGCTTTAGTTTCATTAACAAATAATGAACCTGGAGGAGTTGAAATCCTTGGTACAGGATATATTAACGGAGGTACTGTTGATATTACTATCCCTGCTTTTATTGCACCCGATACTATGCTTGTAACTATTACAGAATTTAATTATGCTCCTTATATTGCCGAAGTTCTTGTTATTTCAAGTACAGGACCATATGTAATATATAATAGTAAGGTAATTAATGACCCTACCGGAAACAATAATAATCTTGCAGATTATAATGAAGACATTAGTCTTGATATTATTCTTGAAAATGTTGGAGTTGCTCAGGCTACAAATGTTAATGCAACAATATCAACAAGCAATATTGATGTAACTATAACAGATAATACACAAGGTTTTGGAACAATAAATTCAAGTGCAACTGCAAGTGAAAGTAATGCCTATGCTATGTCGATTGCTGATGGTATTGCCGACCAAACAAATGTTCTTTTTGATATGTCAATTACTGATGGTATTGATACATGGCCTTCATCTTTTTCAGTATTATGTAATGCTCCTGATATTGAACAGAATTATCTTAATATTGATGATTCTGCCACTGGTGATGATGACGGTATTCTTGATGCTGGTGAAACAGTTGATATTAATATTGAAGCATTGAATATAGGGCATGCAAATTCAGTATCGTCTACTTGTGTATTAACTTCAACAAGCCCTTATGTTACTATTAATTCAAGCAGTATAACTTTAGGGGCATTGAACACAGGCAATAATTATCCATCAGTACATAATATAACAATAAGTGGAGCAACTCCAATGGGAAGTTCTGTTGACCTTGTTTTTACAGTTACTGCAAGTAGTTATTCAGATGTTATGACAATTAATCTGCCTGTTGGCTTAATGATAGAGGATTGGGAAAGCAATACATTTACAAGTTATGAATGGAATAATACCAGTGCTGTACCTTGGACAATTACAAGCGTTGATCCTTATGAAGGTAGCAATTGTGCAATTTCGGGTGCAATTTCTGATGATCAAATTTCAGAACTTATTATTGATTTAGATGTATTAACTGATGATTCTTTAACTTTCTTTAAAAAAGTTTCATGTGAACTAGGCGAAGATTGGTTTGGAACATATCTTTGGTATGATTTTCTAGAGTTCCAAATTGATGGAACAGAACAAGGGAAATGGGATGGTGAAGTTTCGTGGTCGAAAGAAGCATATCTTGTAACAAGTGGGAATCATACTTTAAAATGGATTTACAGTAAAGATGTCAGTGCTGTAGGAGGACAAGATTGTGCATGGGTTGATTATATAAAACTTCCTGCACACTCTACTTCAAATATAATTAATTATACATATACCGATATTGAAAACCTTAAATTAAGTGTTTATCCTAATCCTGTTACAAGTAATGCAACAATTAATTTTACTTTGCCCCACAATTCGGATGTTCAATTATGTATTTTTAATATTCTTGGAGAAAACATAAATAATCTGATTAATACCAATACTATGAGCAAAGGAAATTACAATGTTTATTTTAATGCCGATAATCTAAATGCAGGTATGTATTGGTGCAAACTAAGAGTTAACAACAAAGAATTTGTGAATAAGTTTATTATTTTCAAATAAAATTGCAACTAATCATAGATTTTAACTTGTAGATATTTAACAAATTAAACTTGTCGTATTTTTTTCTGTTCCCGCAACATAAAGCTTTAATTCATATTTATGATTCCTGTTTTCAACACTTTTTTATTACTTTTGCATAATATTTTACATTAAAATAATTAAATAATACAGTTTATGCTAAAATCGATGACGGGTTACGGAAAGTCAGTTTGTGAGCTTGGAAACAAAAAGATATCTATTGAAATAAAAACCCTAAACAGTAAACAAACAGATATAAATACAAAAATTAGTGGGTTTTTCAGAGAAAAAGATATTGAAATAAGAGGTCTGCTTGGTAAAGATTTTTTACGAGGAAAGATAGATATGAACCTAAGCGTTGAGATTATTGGTGAAAACGATAATGTCCTTTTAAACGAGCCTGTTATCAAAAATTATTTAAAACAATTAAAATCTTTAAAAGCAGAACTTGATATTCCCGAATCTGATCTATTACAAGTCTTGGTTAGGCTACCTAATGTTACTAAAATAAATGTGAAAGAACCTATAGAAGAAGAGTGGGTTATTGTTAGTAGCACAATAAAGGAGGCTATTGCCAAAGTTCAGGATTTTAGAAACCAGGAAGGAAAAGCTCTTGAAAAAGATATTGTTGAAAGATTACAAAATATTGAAAAATTATTACAAAAAATTGAAAAACCCGAGAAAGACAGAATAGAAAAGATAAGATCAAAAATAAGACAAAACTTAAATGAGTTTTGCGATAATGAACGAATAGATGAAAACAGATTTGAACAAGAAATAATATACTATATTGAAAAGTTTGATATTAACGAAGAAAAAGTTCGATTAGCAAATCATTGTAAATATTTTAGCCAAACATTAAAAACAGAAGAAGCGATTGGTAAAAAGTTGTTATTTATATCTCAGGAAATGGGAAGAGAGATTAATACTATTGGTTCTAAAGCAAACAATTCCGAAATACAATCAATTGTTGTAGAAATGAAAAACGAACTTGAAAAAATTAAAGAACAATTATTGAATATTTTATAAATGAATAAGGGAAAAGTTATAATTATTTCTGCCCCGTCAGGTTCCGGTAAAACAACCATTATAGGGCATTTGTTAGAACAGAATTTTGAACTGTCTTTTTCTATATCAGCTACAAGCAGAGCAAAAAGAGAAAAAGAGAACAATGGAGTAGATTATTACTTTTTTAACACAGAGGAATTTAAAAACAAAATAGATAAGTCAGAGTTTCTTGAATGGGAAGAGGTTTACGATAATACCTTTTACGGAACTCTTAAAAGTGAAGTAGAGAAAAATCTTAATGCCGGAAAAAATGTAATATTTGATGTTGATGTTGTTGGTGCGGTAAATATTAAAAAATATTTTGCAGGTAAAGCATTATCAATATTTATAAAATCTCCATCAGTAGATGCTTTAAAAAACAGACTGTATTCTCGTTCTTCGGATAGTAAAGAATCTATTGAAATGAGAATAGAAAAGGCAGAGAAAGAAATTGAATTTTGGAAACAGAACATAGAAAAATTTGATATTACAATTGTTAATGACAAACTAGAAAAAGCTTTACAAGAAGCAATAAATGCAATTGACAATTTTTTGAAATATTGATATAAAAAACATGAACATAGGCTTATTTTTTGGTACATTTAATCCAATTCATATCGGGCATCTTGCCATTGCTAATTATATAGTAGAATTTACCGATATAGATGAATTGTGGTTTGTTGTTAGTCCACAAAATCCCTTAAAACAAAAAAGCTCATTATTGGATGATTATCATCGGCTTGAGCTTGTAAATATTGCTATTGCCAATGATATTAGATTTATAGCTTCAGATATTGAGTTTTATATGCCAAAACCTTCTTTTACCATAGATGCTCTTACATATTTAAAAGAAAAACACCCTAAACAGAAGTTTACATTAATAATGGGAGCAGATAATTTTGCATCAATACATAAGTGGAAAAATTATAAGCAAATATTAAATAATTACAATATTTGTGTTTATCCGCGTACAGATATAGATATTAAACAAAGTAAGGAAAAAAACATTAGTATTGTGAATGCACCATTAATGGAAATATCATCAAGTTTTATACGCAATGCTATTAAAAATGGTAAAGAAATAAACTACTACTTAAATAATGATGTTTATAAATACATTATTGATATGCACTTTTATGAGAAGTAATTTTTATAGTATCAGTAAGCATTTATAGCCTACATTATTCATGAATTCTCGAAAAATATTTTTCAGTAGCCCCGTCTTTTAAGGCGGGGTCAAGGATGAAAACACTATATCCTCTGCGAAATTTTCAAAATTTTATTTTATTAAATTTTGAAAATTTCGCAGAGGTGGGTGTTGCTTAATATATACCCCGACCTGAAGGACGGGGCTACTGATAATAACGTATAATTTAATTTATTAATGTAAGTTCAGTAGTCTGCTTTTTTGCCTAATACTTATTGGATTTAAGTTAAAGTATTTTTACTTCGCTTTAAGTTCAGCCTGTATAATATATTTCTCAATTGTTCTTCCTTCGTTGCTTTCATCGTAGTCTTTTTCAATAGCCTGATATTGAACTAAGGCGTTTTTGTAATCACCAAGTATTTCATAGGCTCTTCCTGCTTTCATCAAGAAAATAGGAGTAGAAAATTCGTTAGGGTTGGTTTTTGCTGCATTCAGATATTTTTCAACAGCAGTTTGTGTCTCACCTTTTTCCATATAAGCATCGCCAATTGCACCAATTGAAACTGCTGAAAGCATCATATCGTTAGAACTAAAACTTTCTAAATATTCAATAGCATCATCGTATTGTCCTAATCTTAAATAGCAAATTCCTGCATAGTAGTTTGAAAGATTTCCTGCTTTGGTACTACCATATTCGTCAATAATATCAATAAACCCCGGCATATTACCATCACCATCAATTGCCAACTGAAAAGAATCTTTTTCAAAATATTGCTCTGCGGCAAACATTTGCGAAATTGCTTCAGTATCTAATGGTTTAAGATATAGTTTCATATATGCTAAATATCCTCCAATAATAATTAAAATACCAACAATAATTATTGTTAACATTTTTTGGTTGTTCTCAATATACTGTTCGGTCTTACTTAAAGTTTGTTCTATTGTCTCAACACCCGACACCGGTTTTTTCTTTGCCATATCTTGTGATATTTATTTTAATAATTCGCAAAAGTAATTCTTTTATAAACATATTGAAAACTTTGTTTTCTAAAATTAACATTTTATTATTTAACACATAGTTAATTATCAGAATATCAAATAGTAGTATTTGTATTTAATTTAATTTAATGTTATTAAAAATACAAAGCTTTTTTTATATGACTTTAATATTGATTAATATTGTAATTCATAAATAAATTTTATTTGATATGGATGTACAATATAGAAATGATACACCTATTAACTATGAATTAGTTAAGCAAAAGATTATCGATAGTGGTTTGCAACAGGTAGGCAAAGCATCAATAAGAGAAATAGTAAAGTTAGTAAATGAAATAGAAAATGCTTGTGGCGAAAAATTTATTAGAATGGAAATGGGAGTACCGGGAATATTACCTTCTGACATTGGCACTGAAGCCGAAATTGCTGCTTTAAGAAAAGGTGTTGCGGCAGAATATCCTATGATAGAAGGTGTAGCTGAATTGAAAGTGGAAATATCACGTTTTGTAAAGTCATTTATGAATATTGATGTTGCTCCTGCACATTGCCTGTCATCAGCAGGCTCAATGCAAGGTGGTTATGCTGCATTTATGGTTGCAGGCAGAAGAGATGTTAAAAAAGATACCGTACTTTTTATTGACCCGGGATTTCCTGTTCAAAAGCAACAGGTTGATGTAATGGGAATGAAGCATGATACTTTTGATGTATATGATTATCGTGGAGAAAAATTACGAGACAAACTGGAAACTCATTTAAGCAAAGGCAATATATCAATAATGCTTTATTCTAACCCAAATAATCCTTCGTGGATATGTTTTACCGAAACAGAGCTTAAGATAATTGCCGAAATGGCTGATAAATATGATGTTATTGTTGTTGAGGACTTGGCTTATTTTGCTATGGATTTTAGAAAAGATCTTTCAAAACCTGGACAGGAACCGTATCAACCTACTGTAGCAAATTACACAGATAATTATTTATTGCTGATATCAAGCTCAAAAGCATTTAGCTATGCAGGTCAAAGGGTAGGAATGATGGTGATTTCCAATAAATTGTTCAAACGTCAATATCCAGATTTGAAACGTTATTTTAAATCTGATGAATTTGGTTATGCAATGGTTTTTGGAGCTTTATATTCTTTGTCTGCGGGATGTAGCCATTCTGCACAATACGCACTGGCAGCAATTTTAAAAGCTGCTAATGATGGAGAATTTAATTTTGTTGAAGATGTAAGAATTTACGGTGAAAGAGCAAAAGTGATGAAAAAACTATTTACCGATAATGGTTTTAAAATAGTTTACGATAAAGATGAGGATAAACCTTTGGCTGATGGATTTTATTTTACTTTTTCATACCCCGGAATGACAGGAGTAGAGTTACTGGAAGAACTAATTTATTATGGAATAAGTGCTATTTCATTATCAATAACAGGAAGCGAACACCACGAAGGTATGCGTGCCTGTGTTTCGCTAACAGATAAAGAAAGATTTGCTGACCTGGAGTACAGATTGAAAAAATTCATGGAGCATCATGGTTAGATTATGTATAGTTTACCAATAGATTATGACGAACCGGTTTTTCGTCCGCCAAGCGAAGGCAATTCCTTAATATTGCAAGTAACTTTGGGTTGCTCATGGAATAAGTGTGCCTTTTGCGAAATGTATTCAACAAAAAAATTCAAAATACGTAGCGAAGAAGAGGTTTTTAATGAAATAGATACAGTAGCATTAGAAAATAATAATATCAGAAGAATTTTTCTTGCAGATGGCGATTCTATGGTTTTATCATCGAATAAGTTGTTGAGAATACTAAAGAAATTAAACGAAGCATTTCCAAAAATCCAAAGAATATCAGCTTATGCTTTACCAAAAAACATTAACAATAAAAGTGTAGAGGAATTAAAAGAAATTAAGGAAGCAGGATTAAAACTAATATATGTTGGTGTTGAAACAGGCGATGATGAATTATTGAAAATAATTAATAAGGGAGAAACATTTAATTCAACTATCGATGGAATTTTAAAAGCAAAACAAGCAGGAATAAGAAGCTCAGTAATGATATTAACAGGATTGGGAGGTAAGAAGTACAGTAATCAACATGCAATTAATTCTGCTGAAATATTAAATAAAATACAACCCGAATTTGCTTCATGTCTTGTATTGAGTTTTCCTTTTGGAGTTAAACATTACAAAAAAAGGTTTCCCGATGAGTTTATTGAACTAAACAAAGAAGGATTATTGAAAGAATTAAAAACATTTATTGAACACACAGAATTGGATAGCACTGTTTTTAGAAGCGATCATGCTTCAAACTACCTCATTTTAAAAGGAGGTTTGTCACGTGATAAAGATAAATTTCTGAAACAAATTGATTATGCAATTGAAAACCCGCGTTCTTTAAGAAAAGAATGGATGAGGGGATTATGATATGGCAAAACTAAAATTAGACCTTCACGAAATATACAATAAGGGTACATTAATTGATAATGCCCTGAACGATATTATTAATGAGGCTATTGATAAGAAAATATCTCTAATTGAGATTATCCCCGGTAAAGGAAGCGGACAATTAAAAAAGAAGGTTATAAGGTTTCTGCAAAAAAAGAAAATTAAAAATCTTTATCATAGACTTGAAAAAGACAGTAAGAATTTTGGGAGAGTCTTTATCCATTTTAAACATTAAACATTTTTTCAATATAATTGTTTCACAATAATTTATATGTATTTTTTTATTATTTAAAAAAATTTATTTAATGAAACGGAAATTTACAGGAATACCATTCTTAATTATTTTATTTTTTTTGATAGCACAAAATAATCTTATTGCACAATTTACATTTGTTCATATTACCGATTTGCATGTTGCCGACAGTTACTGCGCCGGCAGTTATGATTTAGATGGAGAAATGTTTGTTCAACTTAGAGATGAACTTAATAATCTTAATCCTAAACCTGTTTTTATTGTTGCAACAGGAGATATTTCGCATGTTGGAGATTCAGACAATGATGGAATGTATTATGCATTTACTCAACATCTATATCCCGATAGTCTTGTAAATCCCGGAATAGGAGTATTTTTTATTGATTCTTTACAAACAATTCCAATATATTTTACTCCCGGAAATCATGATTTTCGAACAGGAAATGTTCCTCCATTAAGTAATGAAGACCTTACTGTCTATAAAAATCTTATTTGTTCAGTTTCCGATTATTCAGTAACTTGTCAAAATGCAGTAATTATTTGCATGAACTCAGGTTATGATGACCTCAGACCTTTGTGGGATGATACAAATTATATGTCACCTGAAGGTTCAGGTTTTACCGATAACCAATGTAATTGGTTAAGAGCAATTTTGGATAGTAACAGTACAAAGAAAAAAGTTATTACAATGCATCATCCCGCCGTTAATGAAGTTGGTGTATGGTGTGATGGTTCCCCATTTTCGGGTACTATTCTTGATAATGCAGACGGTTCAATAAAATATAACAGAATAACTTTTTTAGATATTTGTGATTCCAATACTGTTGATATTATTTTGACTGGCCATGCTCATCAAAATGTTGTAGTAAACAGATATGGAAATATAGTAAATGAAAACTGGACAGATAGTACAAGATATATTCAAACCGGTGCTGCTCTTCATGGATGTTATAGAATAATAAGCGTTGATTCTTCATCTGTTTTGGTAAGCAATCCTATTTCAATACCAACAACACAAAAAAGATTTTACTCAAATAATACTTCTTTAAATGTTTATCCAAACCCTTTTAGTTACTCAGCTATAATTGAGATTTATACAAACAATAAAATTAACAACTTTGAATTTATAATGTATAATATGCTTGGTACTGTTGTTAAAAGAATTACACATATAAACACTAATAAATTCGAGATAAAAAAGAAAAATCTTTCACAAGGTATTTATTTCTACAAAATATTAAATCATGATAATATAATTGGAATAGGTAAAATAATTATTCAATAATTTTTTTCTTTACAAAATATTTCAATAAATCATACTTCATATCATTTTCAATGCTTAATTTTGCAAATAATTAAAAAAAAGACACTATGCTTAAGTTTAAAATAGTTTTACTGTTTGTTATAGTTTTATTATCAGCTAACAGCTATTTATCTTCTCAGGATAAAAGTGAATATAAAATAGTTTGTGTAGCCTTCTATAATTTAGAAAACCTTTTTGATACTATAATAGACCCCGATACTTCTAAAATATTACAGGAAGAGTTTACTCCCAAAGGAAAAAATGCCTGGACAGGTGAACATTACTGGGAAAAAATTGGGAATATGGCAAAAGTAATTTCAGAAATTGGCACAGATGTTACACCAGATGGAGTTACTGTACTTGGTGTTTCTGAGATTGAGAACATATCCGTTTTGGAAGATCTGGTTAAAGATCCTGCTATAAAAGATAGAAATTATAAAATTGTTCATTACGATTCGCCCGACAAACGTGGTATTGATGTAGGATTATTATATCAGGAAAAATATTTTACTGTTAAAAGCTCAAGGTCTGTAGAACTTGTAATGGATGACCCTGATTTTAAAACCCGCGACCAACTTTTAGTAAGCGGTATTTTATATGGCGAGGAAATAAACTTCATTGTTAATCACTGGCCTTCAAAACGAGGAGGAGAAAAAAGAACTATGCCTAAAAGAATTGCTGCAGCAGACCTCGGTAAACATATTATTGATTCCTTATCGGGCATAAACCCAAATACAAAAACAATATTAATGGGTGACCTTAACGATAATCCATTTAGTGTTAGTGTGAAAAAACACTTAAATACAGTTGGTAATGAACAAGACTTGGCAGAAGGTACGCTTTTTAATCCAATGGAAACATTCGAAAAAAAAGGCATTGGGACATCAGCCTACAGAGATGTATGGAGTGTAATTGATCAAATTATTCTTACCCCAAATTTACTTGGTGAAGATAAAAGCACATTGAAATTTCATAAAGCAAGTATTTTTAACAATAAATATCTAATTCAAAAAAACGGAAAATATGCCAACTATCCGTTTAGAACATATTCATTTGGAGTTTACAAAGGTGGTTATAGCGACCATTTTCCTGTGTTAATATACCTTATTAAAGAAAAATAGAAACACAGCTGTAATAAAAAAGCAGATGAGTTTTTAACTTTTAATCTTATCAGATAAAAACTTCCCTGTATATGATTTTTTACATTTAACAATTTTTTCAGGAGTCCCCTCAAATATTACATTTCCACCTTTTTCGCCTCCATCAGGACCAAGGTCAATTATCCAGTCAGCTGATTTAATAACTTCCAGATTATGCTCAATAATAATTGCCGTATGTCCTTTTTCTATTAATGCATTAATTGAATTAAGTAATTTATTGATATCATGAAAATGCAATCCTGTAGTAGGTTCATCAAAAATAAATAATGTTGGCTGTTTTTTTTCCTTACTTAAAAAAGATGCCAGTTTCACTCTCTGACTCTCTCCCCCACTTAAAGTACTTGACGATTGTCCTAATTTGATATATCCTAAACCAACATCATATAATGAACACAATTTTTCCGTAATACGTTTTGCATAATTGTTATCATCTATTGAGAAAAATTCTATTGCTTGGTTAATACTCATATCAAGAATATCATAAATATTTTTATCATTGTATTTAACATCAAGAATTTCATCTTTAAAACGTTTTCCTTTACAGCTTTCGCAAGTTAAATAAACATCTGCCATAAATTGCATTTCTATTTTTATTACTCCTTCTCCATGACATTCATCACATCTGCCACCATCAACATTAAATGAAAAATGAGAAGGCTTATATCCACTATATTTTGCAATTGCTTGTGTTGAAAACAACATTCTTATATCATCATAAGCTTTAATGTAAGTAACAGGATTTGATTTAGATGACCTGCCAATTGGGTTTTGATCAATCAACTCAATATCTGCTATTAGTTGAATATTACCATCAATGGTTTTATGTTTACCTGTTTTTAATGTATAAGAACCTATCATCTTTTTTAAGCCTCTAAACAATATATTGTTTACAAGTGAAGTTTTCCCCGAACCACTAACACCTGTTACAGCCGTTATTACATTTAATGGAAATTTAACATTAATATTATTCAAATTGTTTTCTAATGCTCCAATAACTTCAATATAGTTTTTCCAACTTCTTCTGATTTTGGGGACAGAGATATATTTTTCACCTGTTAAATATTGTGCTGTTAAAGAATTGTTTTTTTCAAACATACTATTTAGTTCACCCTGAAAAACAATTTCACCACCTAAGATACCCGCTCCGGGTCCAATATCAATTATTTCATCCGATGCTCTGATAATTTCTTCATCATGCTCAACTACAATAACTGTATTTCCTATTTTTTTTAATTCCTTTAAAACTTTTATTAATAATCCTGTATCTCGTGGATGTAGTCCAATACTTGGTTCATCCAAAATATACAATGAACCAACCAAACTACTTCCAATTGATGTTGCAAGATTTATTCTCTGCGATTCTCCTCCTGAAAGTGTTGAAGAAAGACGATTTAATGTTAAATATTCAAGTCCCACATTTTTTAAAAATTCCAATCGATTTTTAATCTCATTTAAAATTTGTTTTGCAATAATTAAATCCGTTTTAGATAATTTAATTTCCTTAAAAAAAACTATCAATCTATCAATAGGTAATTCAACTAATTCCTGAATAGATGTATTATTGACTTTTACATAAGAAACTTCTTTTTTCAACCTTGTTCCGTTACATTCGGGACATACTGTTTTCCCTGTATATCGTGAAAGCATAACACGATATTGAATTTTATATGCTTTTTGCTTTACATATTTAAAAAAGGCATTAATACCTTTAAAATATTTATTACCTGTCCAAAGTAAGTCTTGCTGCAATTGGGTTAATTCACAAATTGGTTTATGAATAGGAAAATCAAAATTATCGGCTGCCAAAATTAATTTTTGTTTCCATTTACTCATTTTTTCCCCTCTCCAACAAACAATAGCATCCTCATAAACAGAAAGATTTTTATTTGGTATAACAATATCAGGGTCAATACCAATAGAATTTCCAAAACCTTCACAATTTTTGCATGCTCCCAATGGATTATTAAAACTGAACATATGAAGTGTGGGCTCTTCAAAAATAATTCCATCAGCTTCAAATCGGTTTGAAAACATTTTTTTTTCTTTGTCAATAAATTTTACGTAACATTCTCCTTTTCCTTCGTTAAATGCAATTTGCAAAGAATCTGCTATCCTCTCTTTGTTGTCCTTACAGTCATTAACTGTCAGCCTGTCAATCACTACATACAATTCGTCCTTAATTTGTTTTATATCGGAATCATTTATCGTTTCAATATTTATTATTTTATTATTAATCTCAATTTTTGAAAAACCTTGTTTTAAAAGAATTTCAAAAAGCCTGTCCTTATTTTCAAAATTATCTATTCTTACAGATATTAAAACGATGAACTTTTCGCCTTCCTTATGTGAGAAAATATAATCAACAACATCAGATATACTATGCTTTTTTACTATAGAATTTGATACAGGAGAATAAGTTTTTCCAATTTTTGCGAACAAAAGTTTCAAATAATCGTATATCTCTGTGGATGTGCCAACAGTTGAACGGGAATTTTTAGAATTAACTTTTTGTTCAATTGCAATTGCAGGTGGAATTCCTTTGATGTATTCAACATCAGGTTTATTTATTCTGCCAAGAAATTGACGAGCATAAGCTGAAAGGCTTTCAACATAACGGCGTTGACCTTCAGCATATAAAGTGTCGAAAGCAAGTGATGATTTACCAGAGCCGGATAAGCCGGTAATGACAATAAATTTATTACGTTGAATCTCAATATCTATGTTTTTTAGATTATTGGTTTTAGCATTTTTTATAATAATATATTTTTTATTATCTTTGTGGCTTGGCATAAAAATTGTTTAACAAAAAAAAATTTGTTAAAAATACAATAAACAATAATATCTTACGTTAAGATAGTAACAATTTAAAATTAGGAGGACTGTTTATCGAGTAAAATTCTACGCTAACCAAATTTAAGGAGGTTAATATGAATTATCGTAATCTAGATGATTATGAACTCGTAAAGCAGTTTCAAGGTGGAAACAATTCGAGCTTCGAAGTTCTAATGGAACGTTACAAGAATAAAGTTTACACTTATATTCTTATCACAGTTAAAAAACCCGACCTGGCTGAAGACATTTTTCAGGATACTTTTTTGAAAGTCATTAAATCCTTGCAAGCGAAAAAATACACTGATAATGGCAGGTTTTTATCATGGGTTATTAGAATAGCTCATAATTTAATTATAGATTATTACAGAAAGGCTTCTAATGCAAAAACCTATACTCATGAAGAAAAAGATTTCGATTATTATTGCAATAAAAATGGTGATTCAAAAAATATTGAAGATGAGTTGATAACGAATCAAATTGAAAATGATGTAAAAAAATTATTAAATAAATTGCCTGATGAACAACGAGAAGTGGTTGTTTTAAGACATTATATCGGCTTGAGTTTTAAAGAAATATCAGAAGAAACCAATGTGAGTATTAACACTGCTCTTGGAAGAATGAGGTACGCATTGATAAATATGAGAAAAATGGTAAAAGAAAATAATATGACATTAATGTATTATTAAATATTATAAAAATATTTCTCAATGAAAGTCGGAACTAATAATTTCGACTTTTTTCATTTATATGACATTATTAAGAATAATTATAAATAAACGATTATTTAAAAAAATATAAATACTATGAAATAAATAATATTTATGCTCGTTATAATATCAAACGAGTTAAAATTATGTTAAACAATTTAAAATATTATTGTGAATGGAAAACACTTCTACTTTTATTTATTTGTATGATACAATTGAAAATTTTGAAGGAGACTTAATTAATACCGATGATGTATTTTCAATTGATGATGACTTATATTTTTTATTTGATGGCTTAAAATTATTAGAGCAAAAACCCTCGAAAGAGATTGTTGAAAATATTTTATCAAGCATTAATTGCAAGTAAAATTTATAAAAAAATAAAAAAAATACCTCAATAATTTTACATCTATTGAGGTGTTTTTAATTTATAACAATGACCAAAATGATTAGAACTCATTTATTGCTCATTGTTTATTTTATGTCAATAAATACTTAGTATGTATTAATAAGCACTTTTACCAAATACAGCTTTGATACCTTTTTTCATCATATCTTTACCATCGTTGGTAGCACGAAGAGCTTTGTAATATATAACTTCTCCTATTTTCTCTGCATTTTCTTTTCTTTCATCCTCTGGCATAAAATAAGCACCCATTGTATCAAATTCTCTTGCATTTCCATCACTTTCGTATTTGAAAGTCATATTTGTTCCGCTTTCAAGAACTTTAAAAGCATTTTCAGTCCAGTTGAAATTTTCAATTCCAAGATCAGGATTAATGCGAATATGAGCTGCAAGGCTAATACCCTTAATTCCGCTTTCGTCTAATTCTTTTGCACACTGAATAAAATTGTGAGGGCTAACTGCATTGCCAATATTTATTTCGTAAAGAGGGCTTGTTCCATCTTCTCTGATATACTCGTTCATAATATTTAACAACATTCTGAACTGCATTAAATTTTGTGTTGCAAGTAACATTGAAATTTTAAATGTTAAATCAGGAATATTGCGTCCCATATAACATGCTGCAATAATTGAACTCCAACTTGGATTTAAGAAAAAATCTGCTCCGTTTTCTTTTGCTGCACGAATAACACCATCAAGGTAGAATAAATGATTATCATCGGCGATTTCAATTCCGCCAAAGTTTCCAAATGGTGTACCTTGATTCTTTAGTATTAACGCTGATAAGCCTTCTCCTAAATCACTTCTGTGAAAAGTTTTGCCTGTTATTTTTTCTAATTCTGCAAATCTTGTTTCGGGGTGTGGAATACCAATTAAGTTTGTGCTGCAAAACTTTGATGTTTGCATAATATTTTCTGCCATTGTAAGTGTTGCCATAAGGTCACCACTATATAGATAATAATCAGAGAATGCAACAACTGATATCATTTCTGCAGAAGTGAAAACAGGTGCAGTTTGTGCTGTTTCGGCTACTTTTTTCATGTAATTGTGAGTTACATAAGCACCCTGAAATCCTGAAACCTGACTTGTGGCAATTCCAAAATTGTTGTTATAAGAACTAATATTGTTTTGATTTTCAAAATCAGTCACTTTTGGGAACTTTGTTATAAGTTGTTCGGCATCAGCAATCATATCGCCAAAACCTTTGTCAGCAAGAATCTTTTTTCTTGTTTCAAAATTTCTCATGTTCATCATAGCTTTGTTAATCTCATTAGCTCCGCCATGGTGTTCAATCAAAGCATCAATTGCTTTTAGGTCTGTGTTTGATAATAGTTTATACTTCATATTTTTAAAATTTACATGTTAAACATTTTATTTATTTTTATAATCTTCTCTAATCGGATAAAAAATATCAATAATTACACAATCTGTAATTGCTATGCCCGAATGTACAGCATTTGCAGGTATTACTGCAACATTATTCGAATTAAGCACCTTTTTTTCGCCATCAATACATAATTCAAAATCTCCTTGTGTAACACACGATAATTGTTCGTGGATATGCGAATGTTCCGGCAATGTACATCCTTTTTTAATATTCCAATGTGCAATTGTCATATTTTCGGAATGTATAAAACGAGCATTGTAACCCTGCACAATTTCTTTTTCTTCAATGTTTTCAAGGTCAATAAATGGCATAATTTAATAGTTTTTACTTAATAAATTAATGAAAATTGCTTTGCGAATTTAATAATTATAAAATGATTTTACAATATGTTATACAATTTTATACTGATGTAATAATCTATCTGTATTAAAAATAATTCATAATAAATTAAGAAAACAATAAATTTTGTGGTTGGTCAGGAGTATGGGATTAAATAATAATATCAATCATACTTATTATTTATTTATCAAATTTAAATCTTTCATTAGATTTTCTTTGTATGATTTTCCAATAGGTATAAGTTTTGTACCATTCTTAAGTTGAATTATTACAGAATTATCCTCAATCCCTTTAATAGTATTAACATTAACAATGTAAGACCTATGTACTCTTTTAAATTTTACAAAAGGTAATTTTTTCTCAATAGCCTTCATTGTAAAATGTATAGTATATTTTTCATCAAACGTAGCTACTGTAATATAATTTTCTAATGCCTCAATAAATAAAATATCATTATATTTTAAACGTACCAAGGTTGAGTTTTTCTTAATAAATATCTCATCATCACTATTAACGCCTTGTGGTGTATAACGAAATCCAATACTTTCATTAGTGCGTTTTATAGCTTTTGTAATTGCTTTAAAAAACCTTGAATAAGAAACAGGTTTTAATAAATAATCTATAACATCATACTCAAATGCCTCTAATGCATAATTTTCTTTTGCAGAAATTATTATTATTTGAGGATAATCATCAAGACTTTGCATGAATTCCATACCTGACATATCGGGCATTTCTATATCTAAAAATACAAGTTCTATCTTTTCATCAATATTTTCTAAAGCATTTATTGCTTCAACCGCACTTTCATATGAATCAATCAAATTTAATGTATCTGTTCTTTCAACAAACTCCTTAACAACTTTTCTCGAAAGCTTATCATCATCAATAATAATACAATTCATAAAATTGTTTTTTTTTAAATTACAAGACAAAGATAAAAAAATAAATTATATTAACATGTATTTTAGTTAATCATTATTAATATTATGCTTGTAAAACAAGCCTTAATATTCTAATTTTACAAAAAATTATTTTACAAAAATGTCAAAAAAAGTTTATATAGAAACTTACGGCTGTCAAATGAATATTGCCGATACCGAAATTGTTATTTCAATTTTGAAAAATAATGGTTTTCAGAGTACTGATATAATGGAAGAAGCAGATCTAATACTTGTTAACACATGCTCTGTACGCGAAAATGCAGAACAAAGAATAAGAGGAAGATTACAGGTTTTTAATACAATAAAAACAAATAAACCTGAAATTTTAATAGGTATAATAGGATGTATGGCAGAACGTCTTAAAAAACAGCTTCTTGAAGAAGAGAAAATGCTAGACATTATTGTAGGACCGGATGCATACCGAAGTTTGCCAAAACTTATTAAAAAAGCAGGAACAGGACAAAAGGCTGTTAATGTGATCTTATCAAATGAAGAAACTTATGCCGACATCAATCCAATACGCCTTAGGAAAAATAAAATCTCTGCATTTATTTCTATAATGCGAGGTTGTGAAAATATGTGTACTTATTGCATAGTACCCTACACAAGAGGTGTTGAACGCAGCAGAAATCCTCAAACAATTGTTAATGAAGCTAGCAATTTATTTAAAGAAGGATATAAAGAAATTATACTAATAGGGCAAAATGTTGATTCATACAATTGGGTTGATAATAAAAAATTAAACTTTGCTAAATTACTTAAATTAGTTGCTGAAATTAGTCCTAAGTTAAGAATTAGATTTTCAACTTCACACCCAAAAGATATGACTGATGAAGTGCTTTATGCAATGGCTGAATATAATAATATATGTAAAAACATTCACTTGCCGGTGCAATCAGGAAGCACCAATGTGCTAAATAAAATGAATAGAGGCTATACTCGCGAATGGTATCTTGACAGAGTTTCTGCAATAAAGAAAATTGTTCCCGAATGTTCAATTTCAACTGATATTATGGTTGGATTTTGCGATGAAACAGAAAAAGATCAACTTGAAACATTATCACTAATGAAAGAAGTTGAGTATGATCTATCATTTATGTTCAAATATTCTGTTAGACCAAAAACTTATGCTGCCAGAAAATTTGAAGATAACGTTCCTGAAGAAATAAAAGCAAAAAGACTAAGCGAAGTTGTGTTATTACAAAACAAGCTATCTAAAGAAAGTAAAGAAAAAGATATAGGAAAAACTTTTGAAGTTTTAATTGAAGGAATATCAAAAAAATCTGACGATGAATTTTTTGGCAGAAATTCACAAAATAAAGTTGTAGTCTTTCCAATGAAAAATTTCAAAATTGGTGATTATGTAAATGCTAAAGTTGAAAAATGCACATCTGCAACATTAATAGGAAAGATTGTTTAAAATTAAAACTAAAACAAAAGTCTTTTTTAATTAAAATCTTTTTTTTAACTTCGTGAAATTCAATAATTGTTAACCCTTATTAAAAATACTACTATGAAAAAAGTTTACTTCAAGAGCAGTTTTAAGCTGTTAGTTAATGTTTTAATATTTGTTTTTATAACAAACATTTCATTTGCCCAATCAATAAACAAATGGTTTCAGGATGGTAAAATTTATTTTAAAATTAAAGATGAAAAAAATCTTTACATACCATCAAACGGGAAACAAGTCAATCTTGATGATGTCCTATTTTTACAAGACATAAAAGATAAATACCAAATTAAAAAGATTGAAAAATCCTTTTATGCTGCCGATGACATTAAATTGCAAAACACCTATAAATTGTCATTTGATAACATAAATATGGTTGAAGAACTTATAAAAGAGTTAAGCAATAATCCATTAATTGAGTATGCTGAACATGCTCCAATATACTATACATCATATATCCCTAATGATGACTATTATGTAAATAATAATGTTAATTACTGGCTTGGCGATGCTAATACAAGATGGCATTTAGATGTTATTAATGCTGAACCTGCATGGGATATTTCAAAAGGAGATACAAACATTGTAGTTGCAGTATTAGATAACGCTATTTGGACAGACCATCCCGATCTTCAAAATAAAATTGTTATTCAGACAGATCTTGGAGATGATGACTCTGATGCAAATCCACCTGTTGCTGAATATCTCTGGTCACATGGTACTCATTGTGCTGGTTTAATTGCAGCGGAATCAGATAATAGTATTGGTGTAGCGTCTATTGGCTATAATGTTAGCATAATGGCTATTAAACTTGCAGAAGATGGCGGTAACGGACAAGCAATGACAGCAGGATTTGAAGGTATAGTTTGGGCAGCAGATAATGGTGCAGATGTTATTAGTATGTCGTGGGGTTCACCTCAATTTTTTATAACTATGCAAAATACCGTTAATTATGCTTATAATAAAGGATGCGTTTTACTTGCTGCAGCAGGAAATAATGGTGATGGCGCAGAAACAAATCAAAACCCTGCAATACCTGTTAACTACGTTGGTTATCCTGCAGCATTAGAACATGTAATTGCTGTTGCATCTACAGATTCTGATGATTCAAAATCAAGTTTTTCAGAATACGGAACTTGGATAGATGTTTGCTCTCCCGGAGGATTTGATACTCAAACTGGAATATTTTCAGTTTTAAGTACAACATACAGCGATGCAGGAGACGTTCTAAGTATGCTAACAGGAGCAGGTGGTGGAGCAGCATCCTGGGGAATTTCAGGAAAATATGATTGTATGCAGGGAACTTCTATGGCATGTCCCGTAACTTCAGGTCTTGCAGGATTAATGTTATCAGTAAATCCAAACCTAACACCCGAAGAATTAACAGCTATTATGAAAGCTACTTGTGATGATATTGATGCACTAAACACTGCTTTTATTGATAGTATTGGTGCCGGGAGAATAAATGCTGCTACTGCTCTAAGTGCTGTTCAAGATTCAATGCTTACAAGTCCGTTAACTGCCGACTTTGAAGCCAGCACTATTTCTATCCCGGAAGGAGGAACAGTCGATTTCACAGATCTTTCAATAGGAAGTCCAACTTCTTGGGATTGGACATTTGAAGGAGGAATACCAGGAACAAGTACAGATCAAAACCCTTTAACTATTCAGTATGATATCGCCGGAGTATTTTCAGTAACACTGGAAATAAGCGATGGAACAAATAGTGATATAGAAATAAAAACATACTTCATTATTGTTGGAGCTACATCGGGTGCAAATAGTGCATGGCTTACTCAAGCAACTGGTTTTACTACTCAATTTAGAGGAATTTTAGATATGTCTATTGTTGACCCATTAACTGCATGGGCAGTAACTTATGATGGTACAGCAGGAACAATGACTAAAGATTTTGCAAAAACTATTGATGGAGGAAACACATGGGTTCCTGGACTTATTGATGCTGCCACTAATCACGATATTGCAAATGTTTCTGCAATTAATGATCAAACTGCATGGGTAGCAATGTACGATGCAAATGGTGGTGGTGGTATTTACAAAACTACTGACGGCGGTACAAGCTGGACAAATCAGGATACAACAATGTACACTGATGCAGCTAGTTTTACCAATGTAATTCATTTTTTCAATGCTAATGATGGATTTTGTATGGGCGACCCTATTAATAATGAATTTGAAATTTATACAACAACTGATGGAGGCACAACATGGACATTAGTTGACGGAGCAAATATACCCGACCCTGAAAGCGGAGAAATGGGCTGGACTGCCGTATATGATGCTGTAGGAGATATAGCATGGTTTGGTTCAAATACAGGAAGAGTTTTTAAAACTACCGATAAAGGTGCAACTTGGTCAGTTTTTGATACAGGCGAAGACAATGTTAGTGAAATATCTATGCACGACAACACAAATGGAATTTTGATAGCAGCTGTTTACGATCAAACAAATGGTTCATTAATTAGTTGGGCTATGATGAAAACAAATGATGGCGGAGAAATATGGACTACAGTAAATCCTGTTGGGCCATACTATAAATCAGATATGGCTGCAGTTCCGGGAGTTCCCGGAAAAATTATATCTACAGGAGTTTCACAAGACCCAACAGAATGTGGTTCCGCCTATAGTTTAGATTATGGAGATACATGGACAATGCTTGATGATTCTATTCAATACACTATGGTAGATTTTTATGATGATACTACCGGATGGGCAGGTGGATTTAATCTAAGTGAAACCATAGAAGGAATTTGGAAATGGATAGAAATACCTGTTACTGATGCACCTGTATTTACATCAATTCCTCCATTAACTATCCTGGTTGATTCAAATTATGTATATAACGTTACTGCTACAGACCCAAATCAATTAGCTATAAATTTCGATGCCGCTATTTTGCCATCATGGCTAACATTTACTCAATTAACAGACAGTACTGCAATATTATCAGGAACTCCTAATTTCGGACATATAGGATTTCATGATGTTGAACTTACTGCCGACAATGGTTTTTATTCAACAAATCAACCATTTACAATTGAAGTATTATCCGGTATTCCATATTTTACATCAATGCCTTCTATTAGTTTTATTTATGTTGGCGATACAGTTAACTATTTTGTTACAGCAGAAGATAATAGCGGGACTATTTTAACTTTTGGATACGATGAACTTGCATCATTTACAACACTGACTGATCATGATGATAATACTGCAACTTTATATGGCATTGCAGATTCTGCAGGTTACAAATATTTTGATATTTGGATCACAGATGTAACAGATACGGTTCATCAGACATGGACTCTTTTGGTTAAACCTGCTTCAGGCATTAATGATATTTCATTAGTTTCATCAATTAATATTTTTCCAAATCCAAGTAGCGGTTATTTAAATATTAAATATAATTGTGAACTTGCTAAGGATAAAATGATAATTAATATTTACGATATTATGGGTAAAACAATTAATGTTTACAAATATGAAAATATTAACGGAGCATTTAATAAAACTATTGACCTTACTAAACTAAGCAAGGGAATTTATATTATTAAAGTTGAAACTAACAAAGGAACTATAAGAGAGAAAATTGTTATTGAATAAATTATAAAGTGAAACCCTCACTACTTTGGTAACGCAGTATAGTGTCGGTGTGGCTTAAAGCCACGCCGACACTTTTTTTTTGGCTTTAAATTCTACTCCAAAATAACCTTCTCAACCGCCACGCCATTGTTTGTGGTTACTTTTATTATATAGATGCCTTTTGGCTGATGGCTTAAATCAACATCCAAACCTTCAAGGTTTTCAAAACCTTGAAGGTTTTTCCCTGTGATATCCATTACCTCAATTCCTACAACTCCCTCTACCTGCACGCTTATTTTTCCTATTGTTGGATTAGGAAAAACCTTTAGTTCTGCAATTTGTAATTCATTTGGAACACTTAAAGAACAATCTTCACTAAATGAAGCTACAGTATCTATATCAGTCCAGTTAGCTGTTGACCACACAGCATTATCTACCTCAATGCAAAATAGATTGGGATTGCCAGGAGCATGAAAATAAGTGAAATTGGTATTATTCCCATTTTTTACATTTAAGGATGTTAATTGATTATTACAACACTGTAAAGCAGTAAAAGCCGTACTATTGCTTACATCTAATGTGGTTAACTGATTAACACAACATTCTAAATTAGTAAGAACCGTACAGTTGCTTAAGTCTAAAGAGCTTATTTGATTATCATAGCAAACTAAATTAGTGAGAGCCGTGCAATTGCTTACATCTAATGTAGTTAAATGGTTAAATTCACAATTTAAAACAGAAAGAGCAGTATTATTGCTTAGATCTAAGGATATTATTTGAGTAAAATTACAATATAATTGAGTAAGAGAAATAAAAGCCTCAATTCCTGTAAGGTCCGAAATAATTGGATTATTAATATAAATCATTCCTGTAAAAGAACTTGCTTCGCTAACTTGTATTTCTCCATCACTGTTGGTATCAATAACAGGGTTATGTGCTATTAATGCTGCTTTAAAATTAGTATCTGGGATATTTACTATTTGTGCATTTGTAAATAGCACTAATAATAGTAATGCTGATAGTAGTATAAGTTTTTTCATGGCTTTTAGTTTCTTATTAGACTCAAAATGTTTGATAAAGGTTGCCTAAAAGTAACAAAAAAAGGAAATTCCCAATTTTATTTTAGATTTTTTTATATTTATCCGTTAAATGGGTTCGAATAGCTAAACGGTTTTTTCAAAATTCTTTAATCCCGAAAAATCGGATTTCTCTGTTTTGTGGTTTTTCCCTTGCATAAAACAGTAGAAATTATTAATGTTAAACTAAAAACAACTACGGTATTATAAAAACTCACTATTGATAATACTTTGATAAATATTTCGCACATAACGGGGCCATGATTTTAATGAATACATTTTGCTATAAACATTTTGTCCGCCTAAAACGTACTACTCTTTTAAATTCCGTCATGAGTTAAATATTTATAAAACATACTAATAACCACGACTCTAAGCTCTGTAAGAGCGAAATATAAAATAAACACAGAACAATAATATTTAAGGAAATATAAAATATATTGACAAAATGTCAGTAATAATTTATATTTTTGCATAAATTATTTTTGATGAACTTTGTGCAAGTATGGATAGACAACAAATAAAACAAAGATTTGGAATTATTGGGAATTCAAGTGAGTTAAACAGAGCAATAGATATAGCTATACAAGTTGCTCCTACCGATTTGTCTGTTTTTATTTCGGGTGAAAGTGGTACAGGAAAAGAAGTATTCCCTCAGTTGATTCATCAATTCGGTTCAAGAAAACATGGAAAATACATTGCTGTTAACTGTGGGGCAATTCCAGAAGGCACAATCGATTCTGAACTTTTCGGACATGAAAAAGGTTCATTTACCGGAGCACATGACAAAAGAAAAGGATATTTTGAAGTTGCCAATAACGGAACTATTTTTCTTGATGAAGTTGCAGAATTACCTTTATCAACTCAGGTTAGATTACTTAGAGTTCTTGAATCGGGAGAATTTTTAAAGGTTGGTTCTTCTGAAACACAAAAAACAAATGTAAGAGTTATTGCTGCTACAAATGTTGATATTCAGCAAGCAATTCGTAATGGAACATTTCGCGAAGATCTGTTTTACAGATTAAATACTGTTCCAATTTTTATTCCTGCATTACGAAATAGAAAAGACGATATTTATTTACTTTTTAGAAAATTTGCACAGGATTTTGCCGAAAAAAACCGCATGCCTGTATTAAAACTTGATGAGGAAGCTCAACAAATTTTAACAAAATTTAATTGGTCAGGAAATATACGGCAATTAAAAAATATAACTGAACAAATATCCGTTATAGAAAAACCCAGAGAAATAAATGCAGAAACAATAAAAAAATATTTACCTTTAAATGAAGGATCTTATTTGCCAGTGCTTTATAATAAGGGTATTGACGAAAAGACTTTCAATTCGGAAAGAGAAATACTTTATAAAATACTTTTCGACATGAAAAATGACGTAAATGAATTGAAAAAAATGGTTTATGATATAATTCAAGATGAAACGGATAAATATAATATTGGGGAAAATAAAGAGGTTCTTATAAATAAATTATATAAGGAATCAAAATCTTATGAATTTGAAACAAAAACAGAAGACAAAGAAAAAATAAAAATTGAAGAATCAGAAAATTCAAATATACAAGATACCGAAGAATATGTTGAAGAATCATTATCGCTCGAAAAGAAAGAAAAAGAATTAATAATAAAAGCATTAGAGAAGTACAATAATAAAAGAAAAAAGGCGGCAAAAGAACTTGGGATTTCTGAACGGACGCTTTACAGAAAAATTAAAGAATATGATATTTAGTTGAATCTGAATTATTCACAAATAAGTATTTATTTTGAACATAATTGGACATACAAAAATTTTATTAATATCAGCATTGTTTGTTCTACTTTGCGGATGTACAATAAAATATTCATTTACAGGAGCTGCTATTTCGCCTGAAATTAAAACTATTTCCATACAATTTTTTCAGAATAAGGCAGACCTTGTAAATCCTTCATTAAGTCAGGATTTTACTGAAGCTCTAAAAGATAAATTTACTTCTCAAACAAGCCTTGAACTAACAAATGATGTTGGCGACCTGAATTTTGAAGGCGAAATTACAGGATATAGTACAAGACCTACAAGTATTCAGGGCAATGAAACAGCTGCAATGAATAGGTTAACAGTAAATATAAGGGTTAAATTTTCGAATGCTATTGAACCCGAAAATGATTTTGATTCAAGTTTTTCGGCTTTCGAAGATTACGACAGTAGTCAGAGTTTAGATGATGTAGAAGGAACTCTTATTCCTCAAATTCTTGAAAAATTAACAGAAGATATATTCAATAAATCTGTTGCTAAATGGTAAACAACAGCTCTGAAAATATAATGAATATTGAACAATTCAATAAATATCTGTCAGATATTAATAAGCTTGACTCTAACAGTTCTGTTCTTTTAAATGAGCTGATATCGCAATATCCGTATTTTCAAACTGCAAGAATACTATATCTTAAAAGCTTACATAATCAAAAAAATATAAAATTTGAAGAAGAGCTAAAAATTACAGCATCTTATGTTAACGACAGAAAAATATTATACCGATTACTTAACGATCCTTTTTTCTTAGAAAACGAACAAATAAGTAAAAAACCAACAATAGAAAAGGAAGAAATAATAGAGGAAAAACCCCTGCCTGTAGAAAAAATTGAAAAAATAATTGTTGAAGAAAAGCCAAAACTTCCAATTAAAGAAGAAAAGGAAACTGTAAGCCCGCCCCCACTAACTAAAAAAGAAAGTAAACCCGAAATTAAACCTGTTATTAAGGTAACAGAAACTGAAAAAATAGAGAAAGCAGTAAAAGTTGAACCTAAACCTACGGAAAAAATTGTTGCAGAAAAACCAAAAACAGATGAAACAAAAAGAACACTTGCCGATGAAATATTAAACAAAGTTACAGAAATACAAAAAACAAGAACAACAAAATATCCCACTACTGAAAAAGAAAGTATTGCAGATATCATATTAAAAAAATATAATAATAAGACATCGTCAACAGACAAAGCAAGTAAAAAGCCAATTGTAAGCAAACAAAAGAAAAAAGTTCAGCTTGAAGAAACTAAAAAAGAAGATAAAATTCCTGAAAAAACACTTACTAAATCAGTAATAAAAGAAAAAAAGAAAGAATTACTGCATTTTGATTTTGAGAAAGACACAAAAGAGTTTAAGGAAGAAGATTTGAAAATTGAAGAGCAAATAATTACAAAGCCTTATCATATCAATAATTTTTTTGAATTAGATACTGCTGAAACAAAAAATGATATTGATACCAACAAATTTTTATTTACAGAATGGTTGGAACAAATAAAAAGCACAAAATTTAAAAAAGATGAAACTAAAACTTTTAAAGAAGAAAAAGATCTTGATATAATTAATCGTTTTATAAGTTCTGACCCAAGTATACAGCCACTAAGAGATAAGCTTGATTATAAGTATCAGCAAGACATTACAGACTCTGAAAATGATAATGATGAAGAATTTATTACAGAAACATTAGCAGGAATTTATATAAAACAAAAATTTTATGACAAAGCAATTAGTGTTTATAAAAAATTAATTTTGAAATATCCTGAAAAAAACATTTACTTTGCAAACCAAATTAAAAAGATTAAAGAATTAATTAAAAACAAATAAAGCAAGCTATGTATTATTTATTATCAGTCTTAATTTTAATTACGTGTATTTTATTAATATTAATTGTGTTGGTTCAGAACTCTAAAGGTGGTGGATTAGCTTCAAACTTTGCTTCTTCAAATCAGGTGTTAGGAGCCAGAAAAACTACCGATTTTCTTGAAAAAGCAACATGGACACTGGCAATTGCTTTATTGGCATTCTCATTACTTGCAAGCTTAACTATTCAACGAACAGACGAAGAAATAGAACAAAGATCATTAATAGAAGATAAAGCCATATCGATACCCGACGAAACTCCTACTAATAATTGGGCACCTCCTCCACCTCCATCGGAAGAACAGCCTATTAACTAACAGTTATATCTTTACTTTTTCATTTATTATTTTAAATTTTATATTTAAAATTCATAAACCAAATTTTTGTTATGGAAAAATATAAAATGCCTGAAGGCTCTCTTATAAGTTTTTTTAGCAATAAGGTAAAACAAGATGGCGGAATTAATTTTGCACAAGGTATTCCCGGATATAAACCACCACAAGAGTTACTGAACATTCTTCACGAAGTTATTGATACCGATATTCATCAATACGCTCCGGGAAAAGGTAACAATCTTTTACTGGAACTTTTAACAGAACATTATAAAGAGTATTATTCTGCCAAAAAAGATGATTTTTTAATTCTTCAAGGTGCAACAGAAGCAATTTCGTTGGTATTTACATATTTGCATAATAAAATTGGTAAAAAATATTCTGTTTTAGCAATTAATCCTGTGTACGAATCGTATAATAATCTCCCGAAAATTTTCAATAATAACTTTATTGCATTTCATCTAAATAATGACGGTACAATTGATTTTGAACTTTTACGTAGAGCAATAATAATAAATAATGTTAAGATAATTTTTATTAGTTCCCCGGGAAATCCTTATGGTAAGGTGTTTACAAAAGATGAACAGAAAAAAATTCTACAGCTTGCCAAAAAAATTAATGTTTATGTAATATTTGATGCCGTTTATAAAGATCTGTATTATCACGAAAAGCCATTTATTCCTCTTAAGAATCTTGACGAAAATTTATTTTATGTAAATAGTTTTAGCAAAATGCTTTCAATAACAGGCTGGCGTGTAGGATATTTGATTGCTCACAAAAAACACATGTCTAATATTCAAAAAATACACGATTATATTGGATTATGTGCTCCTTCACTATTACAGGAAGCAATAGCTCAATATCTTGATAAATACAATTATGCCGAAAATTATTTGAAAGAAATAAGAAAAAAACTTAACACATCTTATAAGCTGATGTCTGAAGCCCTTGTAAATCTTGGATTTAGAGTGCCTGACACAGACGGGGGTTATTTTATTTGGTCAGAACTCCCTCATAAGTTTGCAGATGGATTTGATTTTGCAATTGAACTTTACGAAAAAGAAAAAGTTGCCGTAATACCAGGCATACATTTTTCTGAAAAAGGCAAAAGATATATTCGTTTTAACATTGCACGAGAAGAGCAAGAGATTAAAAAAGGAATACAAGGTATTAAACGCTTTGTAGGAAAAGTATAAATTTATACAAGATTCACTAATTTCTTAATACCAAAAAATCTGAATAAAACAATTATCGAATTATAGTAACAGCACCGGCTTCTTGATGTTCAACACTTCTAAGATCTTTATAAATAGCAAGCCATGTATAAGTAGCATTTTTACCAATATCACCACCTTTTACTCTGCCATCCCAGCCTTCATCAATGTCGTTTGTTTCAAAAATAACTTCTCCCCACCTGTCGTAAATTATCAAATGAAAATTTCTTTTGTCAATACCATTTCCTTTAACAATAAAATAATCATTTATTCCATCAAAATCAGGTGAAAATGCTGTAGGAGCATAAAAAGTATATTCATTTTGAACTTGTACTATTATGAATGTAGTATCTTTACATCCGTGAATAGTTGATACAATTAATTCAACATTATAAGTACCTGTTGGATATGTTGGATAAATATGACAAGGGTTTTCTGCACTAGAAGAATCTCCATCACCAAAGAACCAGAAATTTATATCATTTAATGACGAATGATTAATAAAATTGATCATCGGTTTGATGATACTTACAACTTCAGGGTCTGCAATAAATTTTGCAATAGGCTGTGGATATACTGTTATCAAATTGAGTTTCGTATCAGTATTAACACATCCATCTACTGAAGTAACTGTTAATGTAACATCATAAATACCCGGATCATCATAAGTATGTACAGGAGATTTGTCGTAAGCAAGATTATTGTTATCAATATCTCCAAAATTCCAAACAAATGTTTGTCCTTCATCAGGACTGGTCTCAACAAAATGAACTTCTAATGGCTGACATCCACTAGAAATATTGGGAGCAAAACTAATAGGAGGAAGTTCGTAAACGTTAATTGTAATAGATTCCGTTGCAACCGAGCCACATGCATCCATTGCGGTAACGATATATGTTGTTGCTTCTGATGGATATACAGTAAAAGGAGAATCTTGTACATTTCCATTAACATAAGTTAAGTATGGAGGTCCTATTCCTGAAGATGGTGTAATTGTAATAACAGCAGGTTCTCCGGGACAAACAGAATCATTTTGTGTATTAAGGTCCAATTGAACCGGTGGAGAAACACTAACTGTTGAAGTTACAGTTGAAGTAGCACAACCATTTGCATCCATAACATACACACTATATACCGTTTCTGTTGTAGGAGCTACAAAAATAGAAGATGAATTTATAGATGCATCATGACTCCAATGATATGTATATGGTTGGTTTCCACCAACTATTGTAACATTAATATTTGCTGTTTGTCCATTACATACAATTTGACCCGATGTAATGGATATAATAATTTCAGCAGGTTCTGTTATTGTAAATCCTGCCGTATTTGTACAAGCATTAATGTCTGTAACTGTAACAGTATAAATATTGGCAGATAAATTTGTAAAATCTCCTGCTGATTGCTGATTACCATCAATTGAATAAGTCAATCCTCCTGCACCTCCTGACGCTGTAACTGTAATACTACCATCATTATAGCCATAACACGAAACATCAGTTGACGATTGAGAATCAATTACAATAGCAGCAGGTTCAATAACAACTAATGCACTGCTTGTTGTTGTACATCCATTTCCATCAGTTATAGTAACAATATAAGTACCACCACCAAGTCCGAGAAAACTTCCTGTTTGATTTGAGCTTGTTCCATCAGTATAAGTTAAAGGAGGAGTACCTCCCGTTGCACTTACAACTACAGAACCATCATTATCACCAAAACAAGTAACATCACTTGCTGTTTCAGAATTTATGGTAATTCCTGATGTTTGGATTATTGTAACACAAGCTGTTCCGGTACATCCATTAACATCGGTAACAGTAACACAATATTGTCCATCGCATAAATTTGTTATTAATTGTGTGTTAGCACCATTATCCCATGAATAATCGGTATAAACTAAATCTACACTTGCTGTTCCGTCACATGCCCCATTACAGGTAACATTTGTAGAACTTAATGTTGGAATAGGTTCTGCAAACACTTCAATTGTTATTGTAGTAGTAGTATTACAACCTCCAAGATGTGTTGTTTGTGTTACATCGTATTGTCCGGGAATAGTCCATGTTATTCCTGTTGGATTTTCATTTGCTGAAAATGCTGGTGTTCCACCAGGAAATGACCATGTCCATGTAATTCCGCCACCAGTATCTCCTGTATTAGTAAAGTCAAATGAATTACCTGTTAAACACTGGTCTGCACTTGCAGTAAAACCTGAAGTAACAGTACCACTTGTACCTACTGTTACTAATTCTGTAATAGTACAGCCATTGGCATCAGTAATTGTAATGGTATATGGACCGGCAGGAAGATTTGTAAAATTACCTGTTGCTTGTCCACCTGAGCCAATATTATAACTTAAAGCTCCTGTTCCTCCTGCTGCTGTAACAGATATTGCACCATCCAATGCTCCACATACTTCTGGTGTAGAACTTGAGTTTGTAACCGTAATTTCAGTTGGAATTGTAACAGAAGTGTTAATAACATCAGGAGCACAAACACCGGGATCAGTTACTGTTAAACTAATATTTGGAGTAGTGCCAGGAGTTGAATATGTTACTACATGAGGTCCAACAGTATTTGCTGTAGCAGGAGTAGCTCCTGCACCAAAATTCCATGCATAGGTAGCTCCGGGATCAACAGTACCTGGAACATATGTAAATGTTACCGGAGAATCATGACAATCAGGTGTAGATACAGTTATAGTACCGGGGGGAGTTACACATGTACAGGACACCGGAGCAGTATATGTTATAGTATAATTACAACCATCATCAGTAAAATAAGCATATAGGGTATGTGTAAGACCATCTGCGGGAATACCTGTTATACTAAAATTAGTAGGACTAAAAAAGTTTGGAGTAGGTAAAAAAGAATCACTAAAACCTGCGTCATCCTCAATAATTAAACTTCCTGTTGCAGGTGGATCAATATATACAATCGTGCCTGTAATATCATAAGTGTTTGTAGCAGGATCACATAGACCTACATTTACTGTAATATTTGTCATTGTACAAGGAACAACAATACTGCAATCGGTTTCGCCGGTACTTGTTCCAGATGAAAACTCCACATCAGTTGTACTATTAGAATAATTTGTTAAAAGAAACATATAAAATTCACCAACTTGGGCATTTGGAATATAACAATCTTCCACAGACGCTGTGCTATAGCTACAATCTACAGTGTTACCAGCTGTTAATCCTGCTGTACATGCACCTGTTGCAGTAGTAAATGGTCCCCAACATATAAAATCAATATCATATGAACCCGGTGTAGATTCCATATGAATGTTAATATCTCCGGCAACAGAAATTTGAAGGAAATACCAAACCGGATTTGGTTGTGTTAACAAACAACCATAGTCTGGTCCTGTTTCTGAAGATGTTCCGGTTGCTAAAGGATAGTTATAAACTGTTCCTGTGCAAAATGGTTCCGCATCTGCACAAAATGGTTGTTGTGCATAAATATTTTGAAAAAATAATCCGAATAATAAAATAATTAAAAATAAACGTTTCATAGTTTTATTTTTTTTCATAATTTTTAATAAATTTTTCTTTATCAGTTTTTAGTTGCATAAGTGTTTTATCAGCATTTTCGAACCAACCGCTTTTAATTGCCTTATTAATTTCTTTCTTATCGTGCTGTACCCATAATATTTTATATTCTGCATCAGCAATTCGCTTATCATAATAATCTAATGAATTTGGGTCTGAAGCATTTTGAAAAACAACTGGAGAAGATAATTTGTCTAAAGTATTTTTAGAAATAGCGGAAGAAGGTAATGGATCTGTTTTATACTCCATATATTGTATTTTTGTTGTTTTGCCATTTACTTCTATGGCAGAAACTCCATTATCTTTAAAAAGATTATAAAAATAGTTAATGTCTGCTTTTTCAAATGTAGCATCTGCCTGAATTTCAGAATTTTCATTTTCTGTTGTATTGAATTTTAAAACACCGGTACTTTGAGTGAAAGCTGTAATAAACTCTGTCAATTGACTTTCATCTAAATTTTTTATAATAAAAGCACAATGCAAATTATTGGCCGCATCCCTACTAAATAGACTATTATCTTTTAATTCAAAGCTTAATATTGTGTTTGAAACTTGTGAAAAACTAACAAAGGTTAACAATAACAAAACTATTGTAACAAACTGCTTTAATAACATTTTTTTCATAATTGTATGTTTTAAGTTTTAATATTTACTGTTTAGACGTAAAAAATAAATAAAGGTTGCCTAAAATATATTGTAAAATTAATAAATAAAGTCGATTTTATCAAGAAATTAGATTGTTGATATTAACATTTATGTGTTGATTATAAGTAAATATAGCTTGCCCTGACTGTAAAAAACAACCTTTCAGGCAATTAAGAGATAAATATAGTTTTTAGAAAAGCTATGAAATTATTTATAAATATTTCCTCTGTAAAAATTATTATGTCAGTTTGATTAATTCTCCGTAGTTTTCCAATCACCATTTGCTTTTATAAGCTCAATAAGTTCATTAATTGCATTATTTTCGGGAATATTTTTTTTAATTACTTCTTTACCTTTGTATAAAGAAATTTTACCTATTCCCGAACCTACATATCCATAATCGGCATCAGCCATTTCTCCGGGACCATTTACAATGCAGCCCATTATGCCAATCTTAATATTTTTAATATTACTGGTTCTTTCTTTAATTTCTTTGCATATTTTTTCAATATCAAACAGCGTTCTACTGCATGTAGGACACGAAATATACTCGGGTTTCGAAAACCTAACTCTGCTGGCTTGCAGCAATCCGTAAGCCAATTTATTTATTTTGCTTTGAGGAAAATCCTCTTCGGTTTCCAGCCACAAACCTTCGCCATATCCATCAATCAGCAGTCCGCCCAGTTCCGCAGCACAATCAATTTGCAAATTCTCAATCTGCTCTTCAAAGTATGTTCTCTTAATTACTACAGGCGTTTGCAAATTATTCTGCTCAATTAGCTCAAAACTGTTATAATAATCATTAATGTCATCATAGCCATAGCTCGATAAAATCAATGCAACATTATTCAGCTCTTTTAATGTGTCGATATGTTTTTGCGAAAATTTACTTACCCATATGTCCACAAAATTCAGGATATCTGATTTGACTGAAGCCAATAAAAAATCATTAAAATCGAACATCGGATATAAATCATCAGTATTTGTATCTAAATAAACAAAATCATCAGTAGAATGGTTATTAGGAACAAGCTCGGAACGCGATTTTGTAATTACCGAAAACTTATTATTGCCTCCAATTTTACCAACACTATTGGTTTTTCTTTTAATAAATTCCGTAGCACTTTTTTTAGTATCGCTTGATTTATAATTATCTGAATATTCAAGAATTAGTTCGGCAACAGGAATCTCATTCTCTGGCGCTTCTGTTAAAGAAACCCTAATAGTATTACCAATCCCATCGGACAATAATGCTCCAATACCCACTGCTGATTTTAATCGGCCATCTTCGCCAAAACCTGCCTCGGTTACCCCAATATGAAGCGGATAAACAATGCCTGTTTGCTTCATTTTCTCAAACAGCAAACGGTTTGCATAAACCATTACACGAGTATTGCTCGATTTTAGCGAAAGAACAATGTTGTGGAAATCCTCATCTTTACAAATCTGAATATATTCCATTGCCGATTCAACCATCCCAACAGGTGTATCGCCATATTTGTTTATTATTCTTTCCGACAATGAACCGTGATTTACACCAATTCTGATAGCCGTATTATGTTGTTTACAAATTTGCAATAAGGGAATAAATTGTTTTTTGATTTTTTCCAACTCTTCCTGATATTGAGGAGGTAAAAACTCTGTTGTATATTCTTTTTTCTTATCAACAAAATTTCCCGGATTAATTCTAATTTTATCAACTATTTTTGCAGCAATTTTAGCAATTTTAGGATTAAAATGAATATCTGCCACTAAAGGAATATTATACCCTTTTTGTAAAAGATGTTCCTTAATGTCTTTTAAATTTTCAGCATCTTTTATTGTAGGTGTTGATATCCTGACAATATTAGCTCCTGCATCAACAATTCTAATTATTTGCTCAACAGTTTCAATTGTATCAATTGTGTTTGTATTGGTCATTGATTGAATAAGAACAGGATTATCTCTCCCAATTTTAACATTGCCAATTTTTACAATTTGGTTTTTATATTTACTTTCCATTCCAGATTAGTTTTTTCCCAAAACCCAACTTATTATGTGTCATTTTCAAAAAATTAATATTAACGGACCAAAGAGTTGTTTTCATCAAAACAACATAAGGGAATCGTTTTATGTATGCTTTTCTAACAATTTTTAATTTTTCATTTTCTAATTTTGATATTATACCATTAAACTGAATACCTTGAATTTTACCAATAGTTTTAGTTTCTAACACAATTGAACCTGCTACATTTTTGTTTTTAAAAAAATCTTGCGCATGTTTTGTGTCAATATCTGAAGTAAAGATAAACACATTTTCTTTTTCAAGATAAACATAAAAACAATTTGCACAATAAGGCACATTTTTAATACTAGTAGCAATTGTTAATACATGGTGTTCTTTTATGAAATTAATAATTCTTGAATCAATTTTATTCATTAATATATTATAAAAAGATTTTTTCGTATTTTTACAAAAATAAAATTTATGTTGCAAAATTAATTAAAATCTTGACCAAGTATGAAATTCCTGCAATTATTAGTTTTACCTGTATTATATTTATTATGTAATTTTAATATTAATGCTCAAACGAAATTCCCCGCAGATATTATTGAGCAGATTGCTTTATCTAAACAAAAAACTTATAAACATACATTAAATTATAAACAATTAAACAGTGTTGGAGATAATTACGATATTAAATATCACTGCTTAAATATTAATGTAGATCCAAATGTTCGTTTTATTTCAGGTTCAATAAGCACATATTTTCTTGTTAATCAAAATGGTGTTTCTCAAATAACTTTTGATTTTTCAGATACATTATTTGTTGACTCTGTAATTTATAATAACAATACCGTTTTTTATAATACAAATAACGATATTCTCACTATTGACCTTCCTGTTAGCTTAAATTTAAACGATTTTGATTCTGTATGTGTTTATTATCATGGTATTCCCAGATATGATGGCAACAGGGCATTTGGACAAGCAATGCACGACACAATTAATCCTGTACCAATTATATGGACATTATCGCAACCATACAGCGCTAAAGAATGGTGGCCTTGCAAGCAAGATCTGAATGATAAAATTGATTCAATTGACGTAATTGTTACTACTCCTTCCGAATACAGGGTTGCATCAAATGGATTGTTAATTTCGGAAACTTTAAATGCAGGATATACAAGTTATCATTGGAAACACAAATATCCAATTACTGCATATCTCATTGCTTTTGCCGTTACCAATTATGCTGTTTATTCTGATTATGTTCCTTTTTCTGCTAACGACTCTCTCGAGGTGCTAAACTATGTTTATCCTGAAGACTCGGCAACACTATCTACAAAAAAGGATATTATTGATATAATTCAATTGTATAATAACCTGTTTATTGAATACCCATTTAAAGAAGAAAGATATGGGCATGCACAATTTTCATGGATGGGTGGAATGGAACATCAAACAATGAGTTTTATGTACAATTTCGGTTTTCATCTTGTAGCTCATGAAGTTGCTCATCAATGGTTTGGCGATTATATAACCTGTGGCAGTTGGCAAGATATATGGCTTAACGAAGGTTTTGCTACATATTGCAACGGTCTTAGCTACGAACATCTTTTAAATGGCTATTATTGGCCCTACTGGAAAATTGACTTACTTGATAAAATAACAGATGAGCCTGATGGTTCGGTATTTTGTGAGGACACAACAAGTGTTGAAAGAATTTTTAGCAGCAGATTATCTTATTCAAAAGGGGCATACGTATTACACATGTTGAGATGGGAACTTGGCGATTCATTATTTTTCGAATCTGTAAAAAACTATTTAAACGATACTCTATTAAGCAATAATTTTGCAAGAACAAATGACCTGATATATCATTTTGAAACAGTTGGCGATACAAATCTTACAGAATTTTTTAACGATTGGTTTTATAGCGAAGGATTTCCTTATTATTCAATTTTGTGGAGCCAAAACTCTGATAGTATTGTAAACCTTACAATAGAACAAACTCAATCTCATACTTCTGTTTCATTTTTTGAGATGCATGTTCCTCTGCAATTTTGGGGCAATTCTGTTGATACTATTATCAAGTTCATGCACAATTCTTCGGGAGAAAACTTCAGCTTTAAAGCTCCTTTTATGGTAGATTCAATTGTATTTGATCCTGAAATGTGGATTATTACTAAAAACCCTTTAATTGAACATATTAAAACAATTGAAAAAGATGATGAAAAATTAATAATTTATCCTAACCCTGTTAAAGATGAGTTAATAATTCATGCACCAAAAAACCTCAATATTAACAAAATAAACATAATTGATATTAACGGGAAATTAATAAAAGAAGTATCCATAACAGATTTTACACAAAATATTGTTATTGACTTATCAAACATGAAAGCGGGAAGTTATTGTGTTGAAATAATTACCGGTTATGGAAAAATAAGCAAGAAGGTTGTTAAGCAATAATTTTAAGCAAACAAATTATATTTAATAATACACCAAAAGGCTCTAAACCCATCTATCATTTTTATTTTTTTACCTTCTTTATATGTTCTGCCATAGTACGAAATGCCAACTTCATATATTCTAATATTTTTTATTTTAGAAATTTTAGCAGTTACTTCAGGTTCAAAGCCAAATCGCTTTTCCTTTAGCTTTATATTTTTAATAATATCCGATCTGAAAAGTTTGTAGCATGTTTCCATATCCGTTAAATTAAGATTTGTAAACATATTAGACATTTTTGTCAGTAATTTATTCCCAATTGAGTGCCAATAAAAAAGTATTCTATGTGCTTCTCCTCCTGCAAACCTTGAGCCGTACACAACATCAGCAAAACCTTTAACAAAAGGATTTAACAATATATTGTATTCCTCGGGATCGTATTCAAGATCTGCGTCTTGTATAATAATTAGTTCGCCTGTTGCTTCTTTAATTCCTGTATGAATTGCAGCTCCTTTTCCCTGATTTTTTGATTGCTGAATTAAATTTATGTCATAATCGGGATTTTCTTTTTTAAAGTTTTTTACCAAAAAAGCAGTATCGTCAGTAGAAAAATCATCTATTATTATAATTTCTTTTTTAATATCATTTATCAATTTAACATTTAAAACAAGTTTTAATATCTCAACTATTGTTGCTTCTTCATTAAACACAGGAATTATAATTGATAATTTTTTAAAATTTTCCAAAATCTTAATTTTTATTTGGTTTTGCAATGCAAATCACACTTAAACCCATACTATTAAACAAAAGTTTATCAATGATTTTGAATAAAGGTACTAATTTATTGTAAAATTTCATCTGATTTTCAGGAATTGTTTTTTTTCTTAAAATTTTACCCGAAATAAACCAGCCAATAATACCAATTGTGTTAAAATAAAAAGAACGAGTAATTGCAAAACCCTCTTTTATTAGCACATTTTTCAAACTCTTTTTTGTATACCTTCTAAAATGCTTAAGCTCTTCATCAAATTTACAATATAATGTTTTATATGCAGGCACCAGTGTTATTAGTACACCATTATGTTTTAATAATTTTTTACAATTAGTAATTGCCTCTTGCTCATTTTCAATGTGCTCCATCACATTTAGAGAAAATACAGAATCAAATTTATTGAAATATTGAGAATATTTTTTATCAAATTCTTTATCAACAATATCAAGCTGAATTACAGAATTCAAATTACTGTATTTATTAAAATTCGTTTCAAGATTTTGGCAATAATTATTTCTAATATCACTTAAAGCAATTTTACTTCCATTTTCAAGAAAAAACAAAGAAATATTACCAATACCACTTCCAATTTCTAAAATTTCACCTTTTGTATAAGGCAATATGGTGTTAAACATCCAAAAATTAAATTTATCGGCTTTTGATATAACATCAAGCGTTTTTTCTCCTCTAATATCTTTTTCCTGATATGTGAAATTCTTATAAGTCAAAATAAAGCGTAAATTTATCAATAATAATAATGATAAATTTAAAAAATCAAATATAAACTTATTAATTTTGTTTGCCTTTAGAATAAAAAAAATATTGGTGTATTTAATTTTTTCAACAAGCAATGGATCATAACAGTATTATTAAAGACCTAGCAAATAAAATCTATAAACCTATTTATTTATTATCGGGTGAAGAACCGTACAATATTGATATTATTACCGATTATATTATAGAAAATATTCTTACAGAGTCAGAAAAAGGCTTTAATCAAAGTATAATTTATGCTACAGAAGAAACAAAAGATTCTACAATTGTTGAAATGGCTTTAAGGTTTCCAATGATGGCAAATCATCAGGTAATTATTGTTAAAGAAGCTCAAAATTTGAAAAAACTTGAAAGTTTAGAAAAATATTCCAAAAATCCTTTAAAGTCAACAATTCTCGTATTAAACTATAAGTATAAAAAAATTGATAAAAGAACAAAATTTTATAAAAACGTAAAAGACAATGGTGTTGTTTTTGAATCAAATAAACTGCGAGATTATGAGATTACAAAATGGATAGACGAATACTTGAAAAATAAAAATGTAAGAATTTCACCAAAAGCATCTTCTTTACTTGCCGAATACTTAGGGGCAGACTTAAGTAAATTAGTAAATGAAATTGAAAAATTGATAATTACATTGCCAAAAGATGTATTTACTATTAATCCGGAACACATTGAAAAAAACATTGGAATTAGCAAGGATTTCAATAGTTTTGAGTTACAGAATGCCATTGGGATTAAAAACACATTTAAAGCAAACAGAATAATTGATTATTTTATAAAAAATCCTAAAAACAATCCTGCAATAGTAACATTGGCAGTTCTATATCTTTACTTTGTAAAATTAATTCTTTTTCATCAGATAGAAAATAAGTCTGATAACAGGATTGTTGCAAGCATAATAAAAACTAATCCATACTTTGTTAAAGATTTTAAAATTGCAACTCGTAATTATTCTCCCTCAAAACTTATTCAAATAATGTCCTTATTGCGCGACTACAACATGAAGCTTGTTGGAGTTGGAAACAGCTCAACAGAAGGTGGTGAATTATTAAAGGAATTAGTTTTTAAAATCATGCATTGATATTCATATTTTGTGTAAAAAACAAGCTATATTGCAATTTTCCAGCTTTATTTTTCACACAGTAATTGGCTGAAACACAGGCGCAATCCCTTATTGCCTAATAATCAATTATGTATTTATTTTTATTTTAACTTTTTTTTACATAGTTTTGCACGCTTAATAGTAGGGTTTGATTTTAAGGGGACAAAAGTCCCCTATTTTATTGAAATAATAATTTAATGAATTTGCAGGAAGAAATATTAAAATTGGTTATTGACTTTAAAGAGCAAGATATTTTTATTGTTGATCTTACAATTAGTTCTGCTAAAAAAATAACATTACTAATTGATAGTGATAAAGGAATTACAATAAAAGACTGTTCCAAAATAAGCAGGCATATTTTAAAAAGCTTTGAAGAAAAACTTGATGAATATGAGATCAATGTTTCTTCACCGGGAATAGGGCAAGCATTTATGGTTGAAGAACAGTATTTTAAGAATGTGGGAAATGATGTTGAGTTATTATTAAATAATGGAGAAAAACAATTTGGGAAATTGATAGGATTTGAAAATAATATTATAAAAATTGAAGAGAGTAAAAAGGTTCAAAATAAAAATAGCAAAAAAAAAGAAACAGTAATCAAGGCTATTGAATTTGATGAAAAAATTATAAAATCAACAAAATTAGTTGTAAAGTTTAAATAGAAAAAAATGGAAAATTTAAATTTAATAGAAACTTTTTCTGAATTTAAAGAGTTGAAAAATATTGATCGTGCAACAATGATGACAGTGTTGGAAGATGTATTTAGAAGTATTTTAGAAAGACGATATGGTACCGATGAGAATTTTGATATTATTATAAATATTGATAAGGGTGATTTTGAAATTTGGAGAAATCGTGAAGTCGTAGAAGATGATAAAATTGAGGATAAAAACTTACAAATTGCTTTATCTGATGCTATTAAAGTTGATGATGATTATGAAATAGGTGAAGATTTTACAGATGAGGTAAAACTCGCTGATTTTGGAAGAAGAGCAATTCTTTCGTTAAGACAAAATTTAGCATCAAAAATACTTGAACTGGAAAAAAATAATGTTTTTTCAAAATACAAAGACAAAATAGGAGATATTGTTACAGCAGAAGTATATCAGATATGGAAAAAAGAGATATTATTGTTAGATGACGAGGGTAACGAACTTATTTTGCCAAAGACAGAACAAATACCTACTGATTTTTTCAGAAAAGGAGATACATTAAGAGCTATTGTGATAAATGTTGAAATGAAAAACAATGTTCCATTAATTACTTTATCACGCACCACTCCTATTTTAATTGAGAGACTTTTTGAGTTGGAAGTACCGGAAATATTTGATGGATTAATTACAATTAAAAAAATTGTAAGAATTCCCGGAGAAAGAGCTAAAGTGGCCGTTGAATCTTATGATGAAAGAATAGATCCTGTTGGAGCATGTGTTGGAATGAAAGGCTCAAGAATTCATGGTATTGTAAGAGAATTGAGAAATGAAAACATTGATGTAATAAATTATACAAACAATATGCACTTGTATATTACAAGATCATTAAGTCCTGCAAAAGTTACTTCAATTAAATTTAATGAAGAAGAAATGAAAGCAGAGGTTTTTTTAGACCCAGATCAAGTTTCTCTGGCAATTGGGAAAGGTGGATTAAACATTAAATTAGCAAGTTTATTGAGTGGATATGAATTAGATGTTTATAGAGATATTGAAGAAAGTGACGAAGATGATGTAAATCTTGATGAATTTGTTGATGAAATTGAAGATTGGGTAATTGATGGATTAAAAGCAATTGGTTGTGATACAGCAAAAAGTGTTTTAGAATTATCAGTTGAAGAATTGATGAAACGTACCGATTTTGAAGAAGAAACAATAAATAATGTTTTAAATGTTATTAAAGCTGAATTTGAATAGAGAATTATTTATATATTTTTCAATTAGATTAATTATTCGATAAGATTTTAATCAGTATATGGCAAAAGAAGGCAAAGGAACAAGGCTAAGTAAAGCTGCAAAAGAATTTAATGTTGGGATTTCAACTATTATTGAATTTCTTAACAATAAAGGGATTGAAATAGAATCTAATCCGAATACTAAAATTTCTTCAGAGGTATATGATATGCTCTTCGACGAATACAGTTCAGATATTTCTATTAAAAAGAAATCGGAAGAATTGAGTCAAAAAATTCATCAGGAAAAACACGAAATTACTCCAACTGACGATATTGATGAACAGGAAATTGATGAGGAAGAAGACCAATTAATTATCAAAGATCTTAGCAGTTCTAATATTGTATCAGAAACCCAAAATGAAAAACTAACGGTTGTTGATAAAATAGATATTGATTCGGACAAAAAACTAAGAACTAAAAAAACAGAAGAAAGTCAAGAACAGAAAACTGAAGATGTTGAAGAAGATAAAGTACTTGAACCTGATACTCCAAAAACTAAAGATGACATTACAGTAGTTGGGAAAATTGACCTGGAGTCTATGAATCAAAAAACCAGACCTGCAAAAAAAACCAAAAAAGAAAAAGAAACAGAACGACAAGCAAAGTTTAAAACTAAAAAAAGAGTAAAAGGTACAAGCGAATTGCAAACAGAAGGAACACAGGAAACATCTACTGAAACGGCAGAAAAAGAAGTTATTAAGGCAGAAGCTGAAAAATTAACAGGACCAACTGTTGTTGGGAAAATTGAACTACCTAAAAAAGAAGAAAAGAAAAAAGAAGAAGATAAAAAAGATAAAGAAGGAAAAACTCATAAACAAACAGAATATAATAAAAAGAGAAAACGTAAACGTATAAAAAAACCTGTAACTGTTATTAACGAAAAAGCAAAACAGGAAGATGACAAAAAGGGCAAGAAACAATTTACAAAAGGGAAGAAGAAACATTTCAGAAAAGAAGTTGATCAGGAAGATGTACAAAAGCATATAAAAGAAACTCTTGAAAAACTTACTTCAAAAAGTAAATCGAAAGGGGCGAAATACAGAAGAGAAAAACGTGATGCAGATAAAGAAAAAGTTATAGCTGATGCAGAAAAACAAGAAAAAGAAAAGAATATTTTAAAAGTTACAGAATTTGTTTCTGTAAACGAGTTATCTACAATGATGAATGTGCCTGTTAACGAAATTATTGCTACTTGCATGAATTTAGGTTTATTTGTTTCTATTAATCAAAGGTTAGATGCCGAAACGATGTCATTAGTTGCAGATGAGTTTGATTTTATAGTAGAATTTGTAAGTATTGAAATTCTTGAAAATATAAAAACAGAAGAAGACAAACCCAAAGACCTTGTACATCGTTCTCCAATTGTTACTATAATGGGACATGTTGACCATGGTAAAACAAGACTGCTTGACCACATTAGAAATACAAATGTAATTGCAGGCGAGGCAGGTGGTATCACTCAACATATTGGAGCATATAGCGTTAATGTAGAAGATGATAAAAAGATAACTTTTCTTGACACTCCGGGTCATGAAGCATTTACTGCTATGAGGGCAAGGGGAGCGCAAATTACTGATATAGTTGTTATTGTTATTGCTGCAGATGATGGTGTTATGCCACAAACTATTGAAGCAATAAATCATGCATCTGCTGCAGGTGTGCCAATAATTTTTGCTATTAATAAAATAGATAAACCAAGTGCAAGTCCCGAAAAAATAAAAGAAGAACTTAGTAAAATGAACTATTTGGTTGAAGATTGGGGTGGAAAATATCAATCACAAGAAATATCTGCAAAACAAGGTTTAAATATTGATGAATTATTAGAAAAAATTCTTTTAGAGGCTGAAATGCTTGAACTAAAAGCAAACCCTAACAAACGTGCTATTGGAACTATATTAGAATCGGAACTTGATAAAGGAAGAGGATATATTTCTACATTACTAGTTGAAGCAGGAACACTAAAAATTGGAGATATTGTACTTGCAGGGAACTACACAGGACACATTAAAGCTCTGTACAATGAACGAGAAATGAAATTAAAAGAAGTAGGACCAGCAACACCTGTACAAATATTAGGATTGAACGGAGCACCGCAAGCTGGAGATAAATTTAATGTAATGGAAAGCTTCAGCGAAGCTAAAGAAATTACAAACAGACGTATACATCTTGCCAGAGAACAAGGTTTAAGAACTCAAAAACATATTACTTTAGATGAAATTGGAAGAAGAATTGCAATTGGTAATTTCCAAGAACTTAATATAATTATCAAAGGAGATGTTGATGGCTCTATTGAAGCACTTACCGATTCACTCATAAAGCTATCTACAGAAGAAATTCAAATAAATGTTATACATAAAGCAGTTGGACAGATTTCAGAATCTGATGTTTTGCTTGCATCTGCATCTGATGCCATAATTATTGGATTCCAAGTTAGAGCTTCTATTAGCGCTAGAAAACTTGCAGAAAAAGAAGAAATAGATATCAGACTTTATTCAATTATATATGACGCTGTAAATGAACTTAAAGATGCCCTTGAAGGTATGCTTTCTCCTGGTATAAAAGAAGAAATTGTTTGTTCTGTTGAAGTACGTGAGGTATTTAAAATCACAAAAGTAGGATCTGTTGCCGGCTGTATGGTTCTTGATGGTAAAATAAAACGTAATACTAAAGTTCGCGTTATAAGAGACGGCATTATTGTTTATACAGGTGAACTTGGTTCACTTAAGCGTTTTAAAGACGATGCAAAAGAAGTAGCAACAGGTTATGAATGCGGTCTTAATATTGAGAAATATAACGATATTAAAGTTGGAGATATAATAGAAGGCTACGAAGAAAAAGAATTTAAAAGAACTTTGAAATAAAACAATTTGCACATTAATCAATTTCTTGTTTGTTTTTCAACAAATCTTGTAATACAATAATTTCATCTCTATAACGTGCTGCATCAATAAAATTGAGTTCCTTAGAGGCTTTTTTCATTAACCTTTCTGACTTCTCAATAGCTTTTAACAAAGCATCGTTATTCATATACTGCACAACAGGATCAGCAGCAATATTTACAATACTGTTTTCAACGTATTCTCTACCTTGTTTTAGTTTATCAATAGTTTTGTCCATTACATTTTTAGATGCTTTAACTATCTGACTAGGTGTAATATTGTTTTCCTGATTATATTTAAATTGTTTTTCTCTGCGACGATTGGTTTCATTAATAGTAATTTGCATTGAACGAGTAATCTTATCGGCATACATTATTACTTTACCATTAATGTTTCTCGCAGCCCTGCCCGATGTCTGCGTTAATGAACGTGCATCTCTTAAAAATCCCTCTTTATCGGCATCTAATATGGCTACAAGCGATACTTCTGGTAAATCCAAACCCTCACGAAGCAAGTTTATGCCTATTAGAACATCAAACATACCTTTGCGTAACTGCTCCATAATTTCTACACGTTCAAGGGTATCAATATCAGAATGGATATATCGGCAACGAACATTTAATTTGGTAAAATATTTGGTCAACTCTTCTGCCATACGTTTTGTAAGAGTTGTTACCAAAACCCGCTCATCAATTTCTGCTCTTTTATTTACTTCTGCAAGCAAATCATCAATCTGGTTTATACTTGGCCTTACATCTATTTCAGGATCGAGCAAACCTGTAGGGCGAATTACCTGATCAACAACTACTCCATCGCACTTTTGCATTTCGTAGTCGGCAGGTGTGGCGCTAACAAATATTGTTTGATTCATTATTGTCTCAAATTCATCAAAACGTAAAGGCCTGTTATCCATTGCAGCAGGCAAACGAAAACCATAATCTATCAGATTTTCTTTACGAGACCTGTCACCACCATACATTGCCCTTACCTGTGGCATAGCAACATGGCTTTCATCAACAATAAAAAGATAATCTTTTGGAAAATAATCTAACAAACAAAAAGGTCTGGCACCTTGTTTTCTTCCGTCAAAATATCTTGAATAATTTTCAATACCTGAACAATGTCCAAGTTCTTTTATCATTTCAATATCAAAAGTTACACGGTCTTCAATCCTTTTAGCTTCCAAGCTCCTTTCTGTATTCTTAAAAAACTCTATTTGATCAAACAGATCGTCTTGTATCTGCTTTATTGCAGTATTCATTCTGTGCTTTGAAGTTATAAAAATTGTTGCAGGAAATATTATAGCTTGCTGTACTACTTCAATAGTGTTTCCATTATGCGGATCAATAATTGAAATTTCTTCAATTTCATCGCCCCAAAAAACTACCCTGAAAGCAATGTCATCATAAGCAAGGTAAATATCAACTGTATCGCCACGCACACGAAATTGTCCTCTTTTCAACTCCATTTCTGTCCTTGAATAAAGAGCGTCAACTAAGCTTCTTAAAAATTGATTCCTGCTGATTACATTCCCTTGTTTTATCTTTATCAGATTTTCATGAAAATCATCAGGGTTTCCAATACCGTATATACATGAAACCGACGAAACAACAATAACATCGCTCCTGCCCGAAAGCAAAGATGATGTTGTGCTTAATCGGAGTTTTTCAATTTCATCGTTGATAGAAAGATCTTTTTCTATATAAGTACCTGTTACAGGCATATATGCTTCAGGTTGATAATAATCATAATACGAAACAAAATATTCTACTGCATTATTAGGGAAAAATTGTTTAAACTCACCATAAAGCTGTGCTGCAAGAGTTTTATTATGACTTAATACCAATACCGGTTTTTGAACTTGCTGAATTACGTTTGCAACAGTAAATGTTTTACCCGAACCTGTAACACCAAGCAGTGTTTGGAATTTATCACCATTATTTACACCTTCTACAAGTTGCTGAATTGCTTCAGGTTGATCACCTGTGGGTTTATATTCTGATGTTAATTTAAAATCCATTAATCTTTATTAGAGTTTGTAAAATTAGTGAAAAGTATTAACAACATAAGAACCAAGACAAACATAAAATTTTTCACCTATTTTAATAAGTCGTTCCGATGAAACTTATACCAAACCACCATCAAGATATTGAAAATAGGTTGATGACATTGATTTGGTTAATGCCGACATACAACAAGTTTGGAAATATTTATTTTTCCCTACTTGTTGTCAAGTTTGGTATAACTTCTTTCCAGTGTAATAAAATTATTACTAAAATATTTTTTAATATCTGAATTAAAGTATTATTTTTGAAAAAAAATTATTATTTAACTGAAAATAAATAAAATTAGATTATGGAAAAATTAGATCCTACAAAACTTAAAGATTGGCAAATAGCCGAAGCCGCAGAAGAAGGTATGAAAACGATTTACCAGTTAGCCGAAGAAATTGGTTTAGAAAAAATGGAACTTCTTCCTTACGGACATTATATTGGGAAAGTGGATTTCATGAATATTTTGAATCGTCTTCAAAATAAACCAGATGGCAAGTATATTGATGTTACTGCTATAACACCAACACCCTTAGGCGAAGGTAAAACTACTACAACAATGGGACTTGTTCAGGGTTTAGGAAAGCTAAATAAAAAAGTTAGTGGAGCAATAAGACAACCATCCGGTGGTCCTACATTTAACATTAAAGGTTCGGCTGCAGGTGGCGGACTGGCTCAATGTATTCCATTAACAGAATTTAGTCTTGGTTTAACCGGAGATATTGATGCTATAACTAATGCTCATAACCTTTCTATGGTTGCTCTTACCAGCAGATTACAACATGAATTTAATTATTCTGATAATTTTCTTGAAAAAAGAGGTTGGAAAAGACTAAATATTGACCCACGTACAGTTCCAATATCATGGGTTCTTGATTTTTCAGCACAGGCATTAAGAGAGATTATTATTGCTCTTGGCAGTAAAATGGATGGTTTTATGATGAAAAGCGGATTTAGAATTACTGTTTCATCCGAAATTATGGCTATCCTTGCTGTCTCTACAAGCTTAAAAGATATGAGAGAAAGAATGGGTAAGATTGTTGTTGGATATGAAAAATCTAAAGCTGCTACACCTGTTACTACTGCAGATATAGAAGTTGATGGTGCAATGACTGCTATTATGGCTAAAGCAATAAATCCATCGCTTTTACAAACAATTGAAGGTCAACCTGTATTTGTTCATGCAGGTCCATTTGCTAATATTGCAATCGGACAATCATCAATTATTGCAGATTATGTTGGATTGAAACTTTCTGATTATCATATTACAGAAAGTGGATTTGGTGCAGATATTGGTTTTGAAAAATTTTGGAATCTTAAAACACGTTTCAGTAAATTAAAACCTAATTGTGTTGTTATTGTTGCTACTATAAGAGCTTTAAAAATGCATGGCGGAGGTCCTTCTGTTGTGCCTGGAAAAGATTTGGATAAAGTATATATTGAAAAAAATACTGAACTTGTTGAAAAAGGACTGGAAAATCTTTATTCTCATATTGAAACAGTTCAGAAAAGCGGTATTCCTCCGGTAGTTTGTTTAAATCATTTTTATACTGATACAGATGAAGAAATTGATTTAATTAGAAAAGCTGTTGAAGCTAAAGGTGCAAGATTTGCTGTTAGTAAACATTGGGAAAAAGGAGGCGAAGGAGCTATTGAACTTGCTGAAAAAGTTATTGAAGCTACTAATGAAGAACCGAATTTCAAATTTTTATATGATATAGAAATTCCATTTAGTAAAAAAGTAGAAAAAATTGCCACTGAAATTTATGGTGCTGATGGAGTTACATATTCAAAATTAGCACAGGATAAAATCACCAAAATAGAATCTGATCCAAATCTTAAAGATTTAGGACCTTGTATGGCAAAAACACATCTAAGCTTAACTCACAATCCTGCACTTAAAGGAAGACCAAAAGGCTGGACTTTACCAATAAAAGATATTCTTACATATCAGGGAGCAGGGTTTGTTGTACCAGTTGCAGGTGATATTAAATTAATGCCTGGAACAGGGTCAAATGCAGCTTTCAGAAATATTGATGTTGATGTAGAAACAGGAAAAGTAAAAGGTTTATTCTAAGCCTATAAATTGACAATTGACAATTAACAGTTGACCCAGAACACTCGGAGCCTACTGTTAATTGCCTGCTGTCAACTTTTTATTTTAATTTTTAAAATTATATAATTATGGAACTAATTGACGGTAAACAAATTTCAAAAGAAATTAAACTGGAAATCGCAGAAGAAGTGAAAAAATTTAAAGAACAAGGAGGAAAAACTCCTAATCTTGTTGCAATTCTAGTTGGGCACGATGGTGCCAGTGAAACCTATGTTGGACACAAAGAAAAGGCTTGTGCAAATGCTGGTTTTATTTCAACGGTATTACGATTTGAAGATAATATTACAGAAGAAGAATTGCTTGAAAAAGTAATAGAAATTAACAAAGATGATGATATTGACGGACTTATAGTTCAGTTGCCTTTGCCAAAGCATATTTCCGAACATAAAGTTATTGAAACTATTGCTCCTGAAAAAGATGTTGATGGTTTTCACCCTGTTAATGTGGGAAGAATGATGATAGGCTTGCCTTGTTTTGTTTCTGCTACTCCTGCTGGAATTATAGACCTTATTAAGCGTTATAATATTGAAACTGAAGGTAAAAGTTGTGTAATTATTGGACGCAGTAATATCGTGGGAAAACCTATGAATGTATTAATGTCAAGAAAAGCATATCCTGGTAATTGCACTGTTACTGTTTGTCATAGCAGAACAAAAAATTTAGGCGAAATTACTAAGAATGCTGATATTATTATTGCAGCTCTGGGAAGTCCGGAATTTCTAACTGGCGATATGGTTAAGCAAGGAGCTGTTGTTATTGATGTAGGTATTACAAGAGTAAAATCAGACAAAACAAAATCAGGATGGAAATTAATAGGTGATGCAAAATTTGATGAGGTTGCTCCAAAATGCAGTTACATAACACCTGTTCCTGGTGGAGTGGGACCAATGACAATTGTTTCATTACTGAAAAATACTTTATTATCTGCTAAAAAAGAAATTTATTCCTAATTACTATACCAATTTGTTTGTACTAATACAGACCTGTTGGGATGTTAAATTTGGTAGTCAACCACCACCTTCTAAGAAGGTGGCATGTCGCTTATCAGAAGGCATAGCCAAAAGAATATGACCACGTCCTCAGGACGTGGTTTTATTCAATAAATACGGTGACTCTGACTTTTTTTGTTTATCTCATGAGTATCAGAACCATAGAGGATATTCGGTTTCTGCCAACAAAAAAAGCCTATCACTTTTTAGACAGGCTTTGGCTTTGTCGGGGTGAAAAGATTTGAACTTTCGACCCCTGGTCCCCCAGACCAGTACTCTAAACCATGCTGAGCTACACCCCGATTGTTTTAAACTAGTATGCAAAATTACATAAAATTCTTAAATCATAATACCGACAATATAAAAAACATTCACGATATACCCTTTCTCATTTTTTATAGTTATTTATTTTTAACAATTTTGCAAAATAAAAATTTCTATACAATTGATTTCAATAAAAAAGTATATACCTTTTATTTTCTTATTTTTAGTAAGTTTTATATCATTTTCTCAAAATTCTAAAATTGACAGTTTAAAACAATTGCTAGTCAAAGCAAAAGACACCTTAAGAATTGACGTATTAAATCAACTTACTTATGATGAAATGTATTCAGATCCTGCAAACAGTATTAAATGGTCTGAAGAAGCCTATTTATTAGCTGATAGCCTTAATGATATAAAAAGAAAAAATACAGCGGCTAGTAATCTTGGCATACTACAAATTGAAAAAGGGAATTATAAAATTGCCAGAAAATATTATAACGAATTTTTAGAATATTCAATAAAAAAACAAGATTCTATTAATATTGCACGTGCTTATGGTAATATTGGTAATACTTACTATCGTGAAGTTGTAGAAGACAAAGCTCTGGAAAATTATTGGAAAGCGCTAAATATATTTGAAGCTTTAAATAATGAAAATGGAATTGCAATGATACATGCTACAATTGGAAATTTATATTTAATGTTAGATAAATATGATGAAGCATTAGAATATTACAAAATGGCTTATAAAATATTCAAAAAATTGGGGAAAAAAGGTGTTTACGCTACAACATCAATGAATATAGGTATTATTTACAAAAGAAAAAAACTATATGAGAATGCAATTTTATATTTTTCAAAAGCCTATAAAACCTTTAAAGAGTTAGGATATAAAAGACATTTTGCACAATGTCTTGCAAATATTGGAGATATTTATTTATACCAAGAAGATTACAACGATGCAATTAATGAATATAGCCGTGCTTTAGCAATTTTTAAAGAATATGATTTTAAAGAAGATATTATTCTTTGTATTTCCGGTATTGGTAAAGCTTATAATAAACTTAATAAACCAAAATTAGCACTTGAATTTTTTAAAGAAACATTGCAATTATCCAAAGAATTAAATTCAATTAAATATGAAGAGGGTGCAAATTATCACATGTACTCGACATATAAAGATATTGGAGATTATAAAAATGCTCTATTATCGCATGAAGAATATTTGCTAATTCACGATTCTATATACGATATTGCTGAACAGGAAAAATTATCTGAGTTAATAACACAATTTGAAACAGAAAAAAAAGAAAAAAAAATTGAACTGTTAAATAAAGATAAAAAATTACAAAAATTAGAAATTGAAAAAAATCAGGCACAAATCAATAAACAACGAATTATTATTTATGTAATTATAATTGGAATAATACTTATTCTTATATTTTTCATTGTTTTTTACAAGCAATTTTGCGATAAAAAGAAAAAAAATATACAACTTGCTTTAAGAAATGAAGAAATATCACAACAAAAAGAAGAAATAGAAACTCAAAAAGATGAAATTGAATCACAAAGAGATGCAATTTTTGATCAGAATAAAGACATAACAGATAGTATTGAATATGCAAAGCGTATTCAAACTGCAATGCTGCCTGTCGAGAACGATTTGCATAACATTTTACCGGAAAGTTTTATTTTATTTCTTCCCCGCGATATTGTAAGTGGTGATTTTTACTGGTTTCATAAGTTTAATAATAAAATTATTATTGCTGCAGCAGATTGTACAGGACATGGAGTACCCGGTGCTTTTATGAGCTTGATAGGAATTACATTTTTAAACGAAATTGTTATTGAAAAAAACATCTTAAAACCTTCTGATATTCTTGACCTTTTAAGAAAGAATATAATTGATTCTCTTCATCAAACTAAAATTGATTATAATAAAATTGAAAATATGTCACAAATAGTTAAAGACGGAATGGATATTTCTGTTTGCACTATAGATACTGATAATAACATGGTAGAATTTGCAGGAGCACACAATCATTTATACATAATAAGAAACAATGAATTAGAAATATTTAAAGCAGACAGAATGCCTGTTAGTGTATCGCCAAAACAAGATGTGCCTTTTACAAACCACAAAATAAAAATTAATAAAGATGATATTTTATACTTATTTTCAGATGGTTATATTGACCAATTTGGAGGAGAATATGGTCATAAATTAAAATCGAAAAATTTCAAAAAACTACTTTTAGAAATTCATAACGAAAATATGAAGAAACAAAAAAAGATTCTTGAAAATAATTTTAATACATGGAAAGGCAATTTAGCACAACTTGACGACATTTTAATAATTGGACTAAAAATAAATTAACGGGAATACTCTACCATAATATACAATAATGAAGCAACAATAATAACTGATAAAACTACAAAAAAGAAATATCTTGTTATTCTATGAGAGCGTTTTTTGCTTTCAAGGTCTTTTTGGCTAATTATCCAATTTATATTATTCTGAATTCTGGTAAAACAGTTCTCATTTTTTTTTACAAATGTAATTGCACCATAATGCATTGCTGTTGTAACTATGTTGACATCATCCATCGCAGATAACATAATTACCTCAATAGAAGGTTTTATTTCTTTAACTATTTTTAAAATTTCAATGCCGTTTTTGGCATCACTATTTTCATTGCTATTTAAGTAATAATCAAGAATAACAATTTGATAAATATTTTTTTGGATTTTCTTTTTTATAAGGTTATCAAGAAACTCTTCACCTGTTTTATATGAATAAAATTCATAATTTGAGGATGTATTAAATTTTCCCTGAATAATTTTTAAGTGTAATTCATCATCATCAACAAAATATAGAACAACTTTTTTTTCTTTTTTTTTAAACATTATTAAAAAAATAATTTATAATTATTAAAATTCCAAAATCATCTTTTACAATGGTTTAATGCGATTATTATTTACAAACCTGATTTTATTTTAATATAATCAAATTACAAATTTATCACTTATTGATTTATAATTATATACATTGTTTATTACTTCCGAAAATATTTTTGCAATAGATAAAACTTTTATTTTATCACACTTTTGCTTAAGTGGTATAGTATCGGCAACTACTAATTCTTTTAAAGATGATTTTTCAATTCTTTCATAAGCAGGTCCTGATAATATAGGATGAGTTATTATTGCCCTTACACTTTTGGCTCCTTTATCCATCATCATATCAGCAGCTTTGGTAATTGTTCCTCCAGTATCTATCATATCATCTAATATAATAATGTTCCTGCCCTCAACATCACCAATTGCAGTCATTTCACCAACAACATTAGCCTTTTTACGAGATTTATGACAAAATATCATTGGGGTATTAAAATATTTAGAGTATGCATTTACTCTTTTTGCTCCTCCCATATCGGGTGATGCCATTGATAAGGTTTCTAAATTTAAACTTTTAATATATGGAACAAAAATTGATGATGCATACAAATGATCAACCGGAACATCAAAAAATCCTTGTATCTGATCGGCATGTAAATCCATTGTCATAACCCTGTCAACTCCTGCGGCACAAAGTAAATTTGCAATCAATTTTGCACCAATAGAAACTCTTGGTTTATCTTTCCTGTCTTGTCTGGCAAAACCAAAATAAGGAATCACTGCTACAATTTTATACGCAGATGCTCTTCTTGCCGCATCAATTAATAAAAGCAATTCAAAAAGGTTTTCAGTTGGAGGAAAAGTAGATTGAATAATAAAAACTGTTGCTCCCCTAACAGATTCATCATAAGAAGGCTGAAATTCACCATCCATAAATTTCAAAAATGAAGTCTTGCCTAATTTAATACCATAATTTTCAGTTATCTTCTCTCCAATATTTTTTGAAGCAGAACATGCAAAAACCTTAATTGGGGAATTTACTGACATTGTTTAATATTTTTTATTTATTTACAAAGGTATAAATTAACAAATAATAATATTAATTAAAAAAAAATGATCTAGATTTTTATGCACTATGTTTCAACAATTCCAGCAATTGCCCGCAAGCCCTAAATGGCTGATTACGTTTTTCATACACTGTGATTTAAATATTGAAGTAAAAAGTTGACAATTAACAATAGGCAAAATTGTCAACTATCAATTGCCTACTGTCAACTTAAAAATTTTTCAATCAATTTACTATGTTATGTTCTTTATTGATCCTGAGTACCCGATAGTAAAAGGTTATCAATTTTATTTGTTTCTTCAATAAAATCAAGAATTTCGTCTTTTCCTACTTTTTTCATAGAAGATGTTACAATCATGCGTGGATGTTCCTGCCAGGTTTCCAATAATTTATTTTTATAAATACTAATATTTTTTTCAAGTTCTGAAAAAGTTAATTTATCTGATTTTGTAAAAACTATTATAAATGGAATTTCCATTTCACCTAACCGGTTTATAAATTCCAAATCACTTTCAATTGGCTTATGTCTAATATCAATTAAAAGAAAAACATTTATTAAATTTTTTCTTCTATTAATATATGTATTAATAAACTTCTGCCATTTTGCTCTTTCAACTTTTGATACTTTTGCATATCCGTAACCGGGTAAATCAACAATATACCAGCTTTTATTTATAAGAAAATGATTTATTAATCTTGTTTTTCCCGGTGTTGAAGATGTTTTAGCAAGTTTTTTATGATTTGTGAGCATGTTTATTAGAGAAGATTTACCAACATTTGACCTGCCAATAAAAGCATATTCGTGCATAACAGACTCAGGTAATTTTTTTAAGTCGGTATTACTAATAACAAATTCTGCTGTTTTAATTATCATTTTCCTATTAAATTTCAGATACTGATTAACACTGATCTTTATGGTTTATTTTTCTTTTTTTTTACGCTGATTAACGCTGGTTTTTTATGATTTTATTTTCAAAAAAAAAGCTCCGAATTTCGGAGCTTTTTTTAATACAATCAATTATATTTTACTTAACTAAAGTAATTTTTTGTGTTGAAATGCCTTGGTCTGCAACAACTTTTACAATGTAATTACCATTAGATAAACCAGAAATATCAATTCTACTGGTATTATTAATTTGCTCAACTGTTTTTACAATATCTCCCATAATATTATAAATATAAACAGTAGCGCCATCTGCATTGCTAATATTTAACATACCTGTTGTTGGATTTGGAAACATTTTTACATTTTCTAATTTTAAAATTGTATTTATACTATTTTCAATACAAGGCTCGAAAACAGCTCGCAACATTATGCTTTTTGCATAATTTGCAAATTGTGCAAAATCTGCATCTGCTGCCATTTTCCAGAAAGTTCCCATTGTACCTTGTGGAGATTCACCATCTTCACCAATATAGAAATCACCACCATTATATGAAGTTATTTCAAGAACTGCCAAATAAAATCCGTTAATTAAAAATTCTGAAAATCCATCTTTTTGTATATCAAGAGTTACCCATTTTGATGTATCTGCTGCCTGAATATCATAAAAATCGGTAGTAAGAATTTCACTGAAAGAATTTCCCGCTCCATCATACATCCAGATTGCACCCCTAATTGATGGCGTTGGTGCAGTAACAGTAGTTTTTGGATGAACATAGAATGTAAGTGAATTTATTTCACTTGGTGTTCCACCCCCACTTATTGTACATACTTCTGCTGTATCATTGTTTATATCATAAGAAGCAGCGAACATATCACCATCAGTTCCTCCACTTACCCAGCCTGATGGACTAACTCTACCTGTTAAAATACCACCATCACGTGCATAAGTGTTTTCTGTTATCAAAATACTACGGGATGCGGTTTCATTTGCAGTATTTTGGTCAACAGAATCCATTAAAAGGCTATACGTAAATTCATAAGTGCCAAAATTATCAGCACTAAATGCTGTTGGTAACCAAACAGAACCTGGTATATCTACACCAAGAGTTATTGAATCTCTTCCTAAAGTTAGTAAGCTAGGTAAGGGATACTCTGCATGACTGTTTTCCGAATAACAAGAATCTCCTGATCTTGTAATATCTACATTTAAAGCTACATTTGTTGCTGCATTAGCACCATTATTATAAATTGCGGTTTCAAATGCTATTGGCATATATCTGCTTTGTGTTAATGGTATTTGTCCGTAAAAACCATTTGATAACATAAAAACATGAGCATAATCTTTTACTAAAATAATATCATTAGCATATCCTTCAATAAATTCAACATCATCAATCATCCAGTAATAATGACTAACTCCAAGCATATGAAATCTAACAGAAACAGCTGATTGGTTACCTGCAATATCAGAAATATTTAATTCAACCTGATTAACTTCTGTAAAACCACAAGAATGATCATTTATTTCAGCAAAAATTGAACCTACTTCATAAGCTGTCCATGTAGCACCACCATTATTGGTAACTTCAACATACAAATCTGCATTTGTATCCCACATACAACAAATTCTAAATCTTTGCTGAAAAGTTAAAAGAACTGATGGTTCACCTGTAAAATCAATAGATTCAGTTTCAATATAAGAATCCTGATCTACAGGAGAAGTAACTATTAAACCTGTTCCCTGATCGGTATTATAGTTATCTGCCTGAAATAACATAAAACCATTTGCGCTTGTTGTTGATGCTATAGCACCAATTGGGTCGTCCCAATCTGGATATCCTGTATAAGCACCAATAGGACCGATATCAGACCAAATCCATACATAATTATTCAATGTATTGTCTGTTGTTGTCCAACCTGTAGGTAAAGCACCATCAAAATCATAAGATATAATTACATCACCCGGAGCTCTTGGCTGTGGTGCTGACATGCTCGTATGAATTTTAACATTTTCTTTGTTAAGATTTTTCACAACTTTTTCAGCAGGAAAATTATTAACCTGTTGAGCATAAGTAAAACTAGCTATTAAAACCATAGCTATAATAAAAGTAATTTTTTTCATAATTCATATAATTTTAGTTATTAATTTAAAAAACAAAAGTATAATTTTTTTATTTAAAAAAAAATACTATTTAATTTAATGACGCAACTTTTTATAATAAGGTTGCAGTTTCTTTTTAAAAAAATTGGGTAATATTAAGTATTTTCTTATTTTTGCATGTTTTCAAACATAATGTTTATAAATATAAACAAAAATTATTATCATGGTAAATAACAATAAATCAAGAAATTGCGTTTACGAACCAAAATCTGTTTTTAATGTCTTATCTGAAGAAGAAAAAAATGAATTATCAAAAAAACTAATAATTACTTCTTATAAAAAAAATGAAGTAATATTTAAAGAAGGGGACAAACCAAGTGGTTTAATATGTCTTTCGGAAGGAAAGGTAAAAATATTTAAAGAAGGTGTAGGTGGTAGAGATCAAATAGTGCGCATGGCAAAACCTGTTGGCTTTATTGGCTATAGAGCATTATTTGCTGAGGAAAAACATATAGCATCAGCAATAGCAATTGAAGATTCTATTGCATGTATCATAGAAAAAAACAGTCTTTTTAAAATATTAAAATCAAATTCGGAATTTTCTTTGGTAATGATTCGCTCTCTTGCAAGAGAATTAGGATTTTCAAACAGCAGAACCATTACTCTAACTCAAAAACATATTCGCGGAAGATTAGCCGAATCATTATTATTTCTGAAAGATACTTATGGATTAGAAGAAAACGGTAAAACAATAAAAATTTATCTTTCACGAGAAGATATTGCAAATTTATCTAATATGACAACTGCAAATGCAATTAGAACTCTTTCAATTTTTGCAAACGAAAAAGTTATAAGTATTGATGGAAGAAAAATATCAATAAATAATATTGAAGAACTTGAAAAAATAAGTGAGTTAGGATAATTATTCAAAATCTCTTTGATAGTAAATTGTATAAAATAAAATATGAATGTCCGTATACTTACCTAACAAATGGTTAAAATGCTTATCATTCCTGCGAAAGCAGGAATCCAAAATTATATTGCAAAATACAACTGGATTCCGCATCAAGTTCGGAATGATAGCAACTTCTTGGGTATACTTACGGATAATCATTAAATATAATATCATAAAAACCCGATATTACGATTACAAATGAAACTTTTCTTAACTTTTTTCATATCTCTATTCTTTTTTTTCAATATCATTTCATTAAAAAGCCAGGAAGATAAAAGTAAATATTATTTAGGATTTAATCTTGTACAAACCATGTATGGTGAAATGGTGCATTATGGAATTGCCCGTGTTTTTACAGATGGAGAAGTTGAAATTACATATCTTACCAGAAGAAATTTCTTGCTTCAAATTACCGGTCAACAAATTTCTGACGCCAATCCTGACAAAAAAGATTTTTTTGAAGAACACAAGATCAATTATCTCATAATGAATAATTTGTGGATGCTTAGATATTCTGAATATCCATATAGAAGTCAGGATTATGAATTTGGCTGGGCAAAAAAAACATATGGACCATCAGAAGCTCAAATAAATTTCTTGAAGAAATATGGATTTAAGCATATCGACAGTTTTATATATGGAGACAATGCTTTTCGTTTATTAAAAGATATGATGAATTTAGAATGGGTAAATAATTACAAAAGTTTAGAATAAAAAATTGCTTATGCAGTTTCTAATAATATTATATATACTGATTTTGTATTTAACTCAAGTTTCGCACTTAATTGTCCACAATTAAGTTTTTGATATAAAAGGATGTACATATTTAATTTTTCTTTGAGTATCTTTGTGAAAATACTTTGTGAACCTTAGTGGTAAAATTAAACCACAAAGTAGCCCAAAGTACACACAAAAGTTTATGAAATGTAAAAATGGAAATCATATAATATTGATATACAAACATATTAGATTTGTGATTATCCGTAAATAGCTTATAATGTAATTAACAGATATTAATGCGAAACTTTAGTATTTAAAACATTGCCTTTTGAGTAAAAAAAACATTAAAATATTAATTTTATTTCTTCTGATATCACATAATATCACCGCTCAAAAAAATAAAATACATTTACAAATTATTACTAACAATCAAGAAATTGATTTTAATAAAAAATATTTAAATAAAACTTTTAACGATACTCTTGAAACTTATAAAGAAATTAATTCAATCAGAAACGAGTTAATTAACGATGCTTATATTTTAGCATCTCTTGATAGTATTATTACTGATTCTACAATAATAAGAGCGTATTTTCATGTTGGGGAACAATATAAATGGGGTAATTTTTCTTTGCTAAATTTCGAGAATTTTATATTGCGAAAATTAAATATCAATTATAAAAAAATAAACAAGAAAACTATTAATATCAACAAACTGAACATCACTATTGAAAAATTGCTTCAGTATTATGAAAATAATGGATACCCTTTTTCTGAGATTTATTTGGAAAATGTAAAAATAAAAAACGATAGTGTATTTGCTGATTTGCAAATTTTAAAAAATAATTTAATAAAAATTGACAGCATAATAATAAAAGGAAACGCAAAAATATCTGACAATTATATTCAAAAGCATATTGGAATTAAGCAAGGAGATTTTTATAACGAAAAAAAAATAATTGCTGTAGAAAATAAATTAAAAGAACTCATATTTATAAAACAAATAAGAAGTTCCGAAGTTGGTTTTGGCACAGAAAATTCTAAAATATATTTATATATAGATGATAAAAAAGCAAATCAATTCAATGGCATACTTGGTATAGTTCCGAATGACAAAACAACAGGCAAATTGCTGTTAACAGGAGAATTAAGATTGTTTTTAATTAACTCCTTTAAAAAAGGTGAAATTATTTCTTTCAATTGGAAAAAACTTGAGTCATTATCACAAAATCTAGATGCAAAATTTATGTATCCTTTTTTATTTGAAAAACCAATTGGCATTGATGCAACATTTACTTTATTAAAAAAGGATACTAGTTATTTAAATGTAAACAGTAATTTAGGATTACTATTTTTAATAGATGGAACAAATTATATAAAAGGATATATTGAAAACAAAAACTCATCATTAATTTCAACTACCGGATTAGAATACACCACTACCCTGCCTCAATATGCTGACATAAATACCGTTTTATATGGAATTGGCATCTATACTGAATATCTTGATTATAAATTCAATCCTCGCAAAGGATTTTCACTTATTATGAATATTGGCGCAGGAAATAAAGAAATTAAGAAAAATAATAATATCAATCCTGAAATTTATGAAGATATTGACCTAAACACACAACAATTAGAAGGACAAATTGATGCATCAGTTTTTTTACCTCTTTCTCAAAATACGGTAATTAAATTTAGAAATCATTCAGGATACATGTATAGTAATACATTATTTGAAAATGAATTATTTAAAATCGGGGGATTAAAAACACTTCGTGGATTTGATGAAGAATCTGTTTTTGCATCGGCTTTTTCAATAAGCACAATTGAATATCGTCTTATTATAGAACAAAACAGTACTATATATGCTTTTATTGATGGAGGGTTTTATGAAAAAAAGATAAATGAATACGTTTCAGATACGCCATTTGGATTTGGATTCGGATTAGATTTTGAAACAAAAGCAGGAATTTTCACTATAAACTATGCACTTGGAAAACAATTTGATAATCCAATAGAATTTCGTTCTGCAAAAATTCATTTTGGATTTGTAAACAGGTTTTAGGCAATCTCTAATTAATAAATAAAATATAATATTGTTTAAGAAATAAAGTTTTTATACTTTTGCAGTCCTAAATTTTGTAAAATTTTATATAAACATGTACGCAATAGTAGAAATAGCAGGACAACAGTTTAAAGTTGAGAAATCACAAAAAATATTTGTTCATCGTTTAAACAATGATGAAGGTTCAAAACTTAATTTTGACAAAGTTTTGCTAATTGATAATGATAAAGATGTAATTGTTGGCGAGCCAATTATAAAAAACGCTAGTATAAAAGCAAAAGTGATAACTCACCTTAAAGGAGATAAAGTAAAAGTTTTTAAAAAGAAAAGACGAAAAGGGTATAAAGTATTGAATGGTCACAGACAATTTTTTACTGAAATATTAATTGAAGATATTCTTGAAAAAGGCAGTACAAAAAAAGAAACTCCTGCAAAAGAAGAAAAACCAGAAAAAGTTGCAACAAAAGCCAAAGTAAAAGAAACTCCTGTAAAAGAAGAAAAACCAGAAAAAGTTGTAAGCAAAGCTAAAGTAAAAGAAACTCCAAAAGCAGAAGTAAAAGCAAAGGCAAAACCAGCAACAAAACCAGTAGTAAAAAAAGTTGCAAAAAGCTCTGACGCAAAACCTAAAGCAAAAAAAGCTAAACCTGAAGAAAAAAAATAATATAATTTTAAAAATATAGAAAAATGGCACATAAGAAAGGAGCCGGTAGTTCAAGAAACGGTAGAGAATCGGAAAGTAAAAGACTTGGCATTAAAATATTCGGGGGACAATATGCAAAAGCAGGTAATATACTTGTTAGACAAAGAGGGACAAAACATCATCCGGGAAATAATGTTGGATTAGGTAAAGATCATACCTTATTTGCACTTTGCAATGGAACAGTTGTTTTTAGAAAAAGACAAAATAATCGTTCATATATTTCTATTGACCCTGTTAAGGCTGAATAATAAAAATAAAAAATATTATTAATCTCCTGCGTTGATCTAAATAGGTTAATTTAGGAGATTTTTATTTTATACAAGTCTTAAAAAAACAATAATATTATGCTTACCATTAAATATATAATTGATAAAAAGGAAGAAATTATTGAGCGTCTGACAATAAAAAACTTTGATGCATCAAAAATTATTAATGACATAATAAATTTCGATAAAGAACGACGTTCTGCTCTATCCGAACTTGAAGATATTCAAGCTCAGATGAATATTATTGCTAAACAAATTGGGCAGCTTTTTAAAAATGGCAAAATAGATGAAGCAAATAAAGCAAAAGCAAAAACTACAGAACTTAAAAATAATATTAAATCACTATCAACAAAATTATCTGAAATTGAAAAACAAATTACAGATCTATTAATACAAATACCTAATATTCCTCACAAATTAGTTCCAAAAGGCAAAGGTGAAAAAGATAATAAAATTATAAAACAAGATGGGGATATAAAAGAACTTGGGCAAAATGCACTCCCCCACTGGGAACTTGCTGAAAAATATAATATTATTGATTTTCAATTAGGAAATAAGATAACAGGTGCAGGATTTCCTGTTTATTTGGGAAAAGGTGCTAAACTACAAAGAGCGTTGATAAATTTTTTCCTTGACGAAGCTCAAAAAGCAGGATATAAAGAAATTATTCCGCCATACTTAGTTAATGAAGAATCAGGTTTTGGCACAGGACAACTACCCGATAAAGAAGGTCAAATGTATCACATACAAGAAGATAACCTTTACCTTATACCAACAGCAGAAGTTCCTGTAACAAATATTTATAGAAATATATTATTAAATGCAGACCAATTTCCAATAAAAAATACAGCTTATACACCTTGTTTTCGCAGAGAAGCCGGCTCATATGGAAAAGATGTAAGAGGACTAAACAGATTACATCAATTTGACAAAGTAGAAATTGTTAGAATTGAACACCCCGACAATTCATATAATTCCCTTAATGAAATGGTTACATATGTTGAATCCTTAATACAAAAACTTGAATTACCATACAGGATTACAATACTTTGTGGAGGTGACCTTAGTTTTACATCATCATTAACTTATGATTTTGAAGTATATTCAATTGCACAAAAAAAATGGCTCGAAGTAAGCTCTGTTTCAAATTTTGAAACATATCAATCAAATCGTTTAAAATTACGATTTCGAGAAAAAGGAGAAAAAAAGACAAAATTAGCACATACATTAAATGGGAGTGCACTTGCATTACCACGAATAATTGCAGCACTATTAGAAAACAACCAAACTGAAGATGGTATTATTATTCCAAAAGTTCTTGTAGATTATACTCAGTTTGAAAAAATATAAGTAATAACTATCAATAAGTTTGTGAGCTTCTTAATTCTTAGAATTATTATTTCCGGTAAAATCTCTTACCTGTACAAATATTTCATCAGAATTTAATTTTGATAATCTTGCCTCAAAATTTCGGGTGCCTTTAGAAGTATCTAAATCATAACAAATATGCTGTACCCCGGAGTCTTGCATAATATTATTTATTTTTTCCAAAAACTCTTTTTCCTTTTCTTTGTCAAAGAAATCTTTCAAATTTTTGCCTATTACCTTATCCTGTTGTTCTTCAGAACGAAATTGATAATCCTGTTTATAATCAAAATAATTGCCATTTTTATCAAGAATAAATATAGTATCTGGCATTGATTCAAGTAAACTACGATAACGTTCTTCACTAATACGCAAATCTTTTTCAATTTGCTTTCTCTCTGAAATATCTCTTATTATTGCTTGTAAATAATTTCTCCTATCAAATTCAACGGTAGACAAACTAACTTCAGCATCAAATAATTTACCTTCGCTATGTTTATACTGCCAATAAAAAGTATCGGATATGCCATCATAGGCTTCGTTTATTTTTTTAGTTCTTCTTTCATCACTGGTTTCACCATTAGGCTGAACTTTTGGTGAAAGTTTTATTATATTCATTTTTAACAATTCTTCTTTTAAATATCCAAATAATTCTTCAGCCTTAACATTACAATCAATAATTCGTTGCTGATCAATTAATAAAATTGCATCATTTGCCTGCGAAAAAAGATTAAAATATTTTTTTTGATTTTCAACTATTTTTTCTTCAATTTTTTTCTCCGATGTTACATCTATAAAATAACCTAAAAGTTCAATATTATTATTATCTTCATTTTTAATTACTGAAATAAAATCTTTTACATGAATAAAATTGCCATTTTTATGTTTTAATCTATATATAGAAAATTCAGTATGCAGTTCCTTTTGCATTAAAATAATATCACGTTCTTTTATATATATATCTTTGTCTTCATCAACAATTAAGGTTAATAAAGAAGTTTTATTTGCTATCAATTCATCAGCAGAATACCCGAGTACTTCATCTATGTTACTTGAAAGGTATTCAATAATAAATCCATCAGTATTTAATCTGAAAACTACCACATTTCCTTTCATAAACATGCTTCGTTCTTGAAGCAATGCTTTATTCAACAATTGTAATTCTTCTTCATTCTTTTTTCTTTCAGAAATATCAGTAATAGTTCCAGCCATTCTATATGGCTTACCATTTTCATCTCTTAAGGCAAGCCCTCTTTCATGTATCCATAAAAATTCGCCGTTTTTATGACGCAATCTGTATTCATTAATATATATTTCTGATTCGCCTTTTAAATGCTTTTTAATATTTGATTTAGTATGCTCAATATCATCGGGATAAATAAGCAATTCACGAGCATCATCCCGACTAATAAATTCATTTTCATCATATCCTAATACAGATTTCCATCTTGGTGATAAAAACAATTCATCAGTTTTCAAATTCCAATCCCAAAGCCCGTCATTTCCTCCTTTAGCAACAAGTGAATATCTATCTTCACTTTCTTTTAATGCCAATATTGTTTTTTCACTTTTTGTAATATCCAAGGTCCATAAAAGAATTCTTGAAATATCTCCTTTATCATTTACAATAGGTTCTAAATGGACTTCAGAATAATTAAAATCATTTTTCACTTCCTGTTTTTCCTTGAAAATTACATGATTTCCTTTTTTAGCAGATTCAAAATATTCAATAAATTCTTCAGATGTAATATCAGAAGAAATAAAATCTACAATGTAATCTCCTTTTTTTAACGATCTATTAAATCCTCGTTGAATAGTATCATAAGCAGATTTATTAAATGCTATTAATTTATAGTTAATACCAACCAGATAAAACCTTTGAATACTACTGTCAAACATTGGTTTTAATTCACTTTTTGTATCTTCTAGTTCTTTTTCAATTAACTTTTTTTCAGATATATCTAAAAATGAAATATAAATATTTTCAACATTTTCATCCTTTACATTAAGTATCGGATGAAGATTAATTATAAAAAACTTTTTGTGTTTTTCAAATCTAATTAATCTTTCCAAATAATGTGATACGCCATCAAAAGCATTATTAAACAGACCTATTAATTCTCCTTTGTTTAAAAAGAAAATTACATCAAAAACAGAAATATTATATTGTAAAGGTTTGTTAAAAATGTTTTTTGAATATTTAATTGCAGTTTTATTATAATTAATAATTTGAAACTCTTTATTAATTATAAATATTGCCTCTGAACTACCATGAAGTATTGCTTTAAAATTAGCTTCGGCATGAATACAGATTGTTTCCAATTTCTCTTCAAACGATATATTATGACAATAACAAACAATATTGAAAATATTATCATCTTCATTTTTAAGTGCAGTTAATGAAAACTTTACATGAAACGGTTGCCCTGTGTTATTATGAACAAGTTTCATATCAAACGAATGCTGGTCAGAATTTTTAAGTGGCAATAAAATTGTATTATTATAAAAATTATCATCAGATTGACATAAATAAGCTATGTTCTTTCCTGTAATTTCATTTTTTTCAAAACCAAATATATCACATGCCACTTTATTACAATAATTTATTGTGCCATCTGTATTAATAATAATAATAGCATTATCAATATTTTCAATTATATTTATTTGTTTATTAATTAACTGCTGACTTGTTATTTTTTCTGTATGGTCTGTTATAACTAATTGAATAGATACTTGTTTGTTGAATTCTATAACCGAACCAGAAATACCAACTTGAAATTCTTTTTCTTGAAATGATTTAAAATGAAGTGGAAAATATTTAATTTTCTTATTGTTTTTAAGGGCTGATTCAACTTTTTCTTTTAAAATAGTTTTATCTTCTGCTATAAAAAAATTCATTAGGCTTTTACCTACAATTTCCTCAATATGAATAGTCCCAAATAACTTTAAACCTGAAAAATTAATATATTGAACTATATAATCGGCATTAATTACTAATACAGTATCCGGTGAATCTTCAACAAGAGTTTTATAACGAGTCCTGCTAATTTTAATTTGATTATCATTCTTATGTTTTTCTAAAGCTAATTCAATTGTAACTTTTAAAGAATTTTTACTAACAGGCTTTAACAAATAGCCATAACTATTTGATGCTAACGCTCTTTTTACTGTAGATTCTTGCTCATCACTTGTAATAAATATTATTGGAATATTTAAATTCTCTTGAATTTCTTCAGCAGCTTTTATTCCATCAATTTTACCGGGTAAATGAATATCCATTAATACAATATCCGGTTTATTTTTCTTACAAAGTTCTATTGATTCTTTTCCGTTAGAAACAATTCCCGCCACTTTATACCCCAAATCTTCAACAAACATGCTAAAAGTAGTTGCCAAAAGAGTGTCATCTTCAACAATAAGTACTTTTTTAATCCCCATTATTTAAAAATTAAATTTCCCTTAAAATTAGTAATAATCTTTACTATTTTTACCATTTTCAATTTAAAAAATATTCATCAAATTAACATTTTTTCTCAATATGAACTTAATCATAGATTTAGGCAATACTTCTGCAAAGCTCGCAATTTATCAAAAAAACTCAATAAAAAAGTTATTTCATTTCAAAATTCTTCAAAAAAAGCATTTAATTGATATTTTGTTTAAATTTCCAAAAATAAAAAATGTTATAATATCCTCTGTTATTAATGTCGATTTTGAAATTTTGAATTTTTTAAAACAAAACATTAGTACGGTAATAGAGTTAACATATAAAACAAGTTTACCGATTAAAATAAAATATAATACAAAAAAAACTCTTGGAAATGACAGAATTGCAGGAGTTATAGGAGCAAACAATATTTTCCCTAACACTTACGTTTTAGTCGTTGATACAGGTACAGCCATTACTTATGACATTGTAACAAATAAAAATATTTACATTGGAGGGAATATATCTCCCGGATTAAATATGAGATATAAAGCATTAAATTATTTTACGGAAAAATTACCTTTAGTTACAAAAAATGATTTTTTTGATTTTATTGGGAATGATACAAATTCTGCAATTGTTTCAGGAGTTCAAAATGGTATAATTTATGAAATAGATCAATACATTAATAATTTTAAATCGCTATATAATAGCGACAAAATTATTTTAACAGGAGGAGATTGCTTTTTCTTTGATAAAAAATTAAAAAAGCCCATCTTTGCAGAACCAAATTTATTGATAAACGGTTTAAATAAAATATTAGAATTTAATGTGTAGATTAAAAATATACATGCAAATATTTCTTTTGTTGATAGTTATATCGGCAAAAGCTCAAAATAGTAATACGAATTCGCCTTATTCGAGATTTGGCATAGGAGAAATAGCTTCAAATGTTTTTGGACAAAATTATGCAATGGGTGGAACTTCTATCGGAATGCGTGATCCTGACCATTTAAACCCGAATAACCCTGCATCATACAGCTCATTTGATTCTACTTTAATTGGAGCTCCTTTTATTTTTGAATTTGGATTTTCTAATGTAATAACAAATCTTTCTTCTTCAAATGATACTTATATTGGTAATAATACTAATTTAAATTACTTGTCTATTGGATACCCTTATACAAAATGGTGGTTTGGAAACATAGGGCTTAAACCGTATAGTAATGTAGGTTATAAAATAATTACAACTGAGAATAATCCTAATATTGGGAATATTGAATATTGTTACAATGGCTCAGGAGGAATTAATAATGTATATATTGGCAATTCTTTTAAGCCATTCAAATTTTTATCAATAGGATTTAATGCAAATTATTTGTATGGATTTATTAAACAAACAAATACTTTAACATTTTCAGATAACGATAATAGTGCATTTAATTATCAAATTGAAAAGAGCACAAGAATTAGTGATTTCTTTTATAATTTCGGTATTCAGTTCCACCATACTTTCATTAATTCTGTAACAGAAAAGAAACACCGTTTTAATTTTGGGCTTATTTTTGACAACAAAACCAATCTGTCAGCCAAACGCGATACCCTTGCAGGAACAATCATGGGCTATAATAATGAATCTATAAATTACAATTCAATAATTGATACTTTAAGGTATGCTAATAATGTAAAGGGCACAATTGTTTTGCCAAGAAATATTGGAGTTGGATTTAGCTATATTTATGACAATAAATTAACAGTTGCAGCAGATTATTCAATGCAAAACTGGTCAGATGTTACAATTTTTGGAATAAACGATTCTTTATCAAACAGCAATAGAATATCTGCGGGCATTGAATATACTCCCAAAAAATATAATATTTTAAATGGATTTTCTAATTTCACAAAAAGAGTTAGTTATAGATTTGGTGCACATTATTCAAATACTTATTTACAATTTATTTCAAAAGATGAACAGCTAAAAGAATTTGGCATAAGTTTTGGATTGGGTATTCCAATAAGAAAAAGTAAATCATCAATAAATCTGTTTTTTGAATTTAAACAACGAGGAACAACAGAGAAGGATCTTATAAAAGAAACATTTGGTACTATTGGTGTTAATTTTACAATGTACGATATATGGTTTGTTAAACGTAAATATGATTAATATGAAAAAAAGAACTTCAATTTTATTATTAGGTATTTTATTAATTACTACAAATTTTTATGCACAAGATAAGAGTATTCCAAAATATGGAAACGACACATTAAAATGCAAACAAAAACTTTCGTTATATTCTACATTTTACAAACAAAAAAACTACATAGATGCATTACAACTGGGATGGCGTTATGTTTATAATGAATGTCCAAGGTCAACAAAAAACATTTATTTGCATGGAGCAAAAATGTATCAAAATCTTATAAAAAAAGAAAAAAATGAAGCAATTAAAGAAGCATTAATTGACACCTTAATGATGATTTATGATAAACGAATTAAATATTTTGGTGAAGAAGGAAAAGTTATTGGAAGAAAAGGAGTTGATATTTTTAAATTTCGAAAAGAAAAAGAATTAGAAGTAGCTTACGGTTATTTATCAAAATCATTAGAATTATGTGGAGATAAAACAGAGGGAGCTGCATTACTTAATTTAATGCAAGCTGCTTTAATACAGCTTAAAGCAGGAAAAGAAACTTGCGATAAAATAGTAAACTATTATTCTAAAGCAGGTGATGCTATTGACGTTCAAATTAAAAAATATACCGAAAAAGGTAAAAAAACAGACAATTTATTGAAAGCTAAAACAAATATTGATAATTTATTTGTTAACAGTGAATGTGCAAAATGTGATGCAGTTATTCCGATTTTCACAAAAAAGTTTCAAGAAAACCCAACAGATGTTGAATTGCTGAAAAAAATAGTTAAAATACTTGGGAAACAAGATTGCACAGATGACCCACTTTATGCTAACGCAGCAGAAAAACTTATTTCTATCGATTCTACTGCTATTGACCCTTACGCTATGGGAAAACTGTTTAAGAAAAAAGAAGATTTTAAAAAAGCTGTAAGATTTTTCAAACAAGCTATTGAGGTTAAAACAGACCCTAATGATCTGGCAGATTGTTATTATAACCTTGCCGATATTTATGGAAATCGTTTAGGACAAAAAGCACAGGGAAGAACTTATGCTTATAGCGCAATTAAACAAAGAAGCAATTGGGGAAAACCATATTTATTAATTGGATTACTTTATGCAAGTTCAAGTAAGAGCTGTGGCGATGAAGCCTTTACTCAAAAAGCTGTTGTATGGACAGCTATTGATAAATTTGCAAAAGCAAAAGCCGTTGACTCTTCTGTTGCTTCTGATGCAAATAAATTAATAGCAAAATATACAGCTTATTTTCCTTTAAAATCGGAAGGTTTTTTTAGAGGTATAAACGAAGGAGACAGTTATACAGTTGCTTGCTGGATAAACGAAACAACCAAAGCCAGATTTAAAGCTGTTAAAGCTGATGAATAATAATTGGTTTGTCGTTTGCCGTTAAAGATTTACACTTAATAAACATTTTCAACTCTTGATTGATATTATTAATATTATAAAAAAGATAAATACTGTTTCAATTTGTTTTGTAATAGCAATATTTTTAACTGCCTGTGTAAATGATGTTGATGAAGTTAATGAATTTGTAAGTACAATTAAATTACCTGTACAAACTGCCGATAGTATTGAAATAGTGCAAACCGATTCCTCTAATATACAAGTTAAAGTGTTTGCCCCTTTACTTGAAAGATATATAGATAAAGAGGAACCATATTCAATATTTCCTGAGGGAATTGAAGTAATCGGATATGATATTTACCCCGACACTTCGTATAGTATTATTGCAGAATATGCAATTAATTATGAAACTGAAAAATTATGGGAAGCAAGAAATGATGTAGTTGTAATAACGGCAGAAAACGAACAAATAAATACCGAACAATTATTTTGGGATGAAGAAAAAGCAATTATATACTCCGATAAATTCACAAGAATTACGAATAAAGATGGTATATTTTATGGAGAAGCAGGATTTGAAGCAAAAGAGAATGGGACAAAATGGAAATTAAAAAACATTAAAAACAGCACAGTAAATGTCGAAGACGAATAAAAGTTTTTCATTTTTTATTGAAATGTTATGGTTAATATTTGGTATAACAGCTCTTATATTGGGTATAATAAATAACAATAATCATGGCTTTGAAAAAAGCAAAATGATATTTTTAGTATCTGCAATATCATTTGGGATGTATTTTTTACGCCGGTATATGAGAAAATCTAGAGATTCTAAAAAAAACAAATAATACATAAGGCAGACTTCTTGACAAATATTATATAAATCATTAAATATCAGCAATAAAAATAAAACTACACATTTTGTATGCCTAAAATACTTAAAATTACAATTTTAGGCATTTTAGGCATTTCAAATTTTAGTCATTTGTGTTTTTTATAGATAAAATGTATAATTTTAGCACAAAATTCTATAAAAATTTAAGAAACTTGTAATGATATACTTTATCATAATATTAATTTCTCTTTTATTATCAGCTTTTTTCTCGGGTATGGAAATAGCTTTTGTTTCTGCTAATAAGCTGAAAATTGAACTTGATAAAAAACAAAAAACAAACTCTTCGAGATTAATAACTTTTTTCACCAGTAATCCTTCATCATATATTGCAACAATGCTAATTGGAAATAATATTGCATTAGTAATATACGGTATAGTAATGGCTATTGTATTAGAACCTTTTATTGCATTATTCACAAGTTCCGGAGCTGTAATTCTTATTATTCAAACAATTATTTCAACATTAATTATATTGATTACCGCAGAATTTTTGCCAAAAACAATTTTTAGGATAAATTCTAATTTCGCCCTTAAGTTTTTTGCAATACCTGTTTTTTTCTTTTATGTAATATTTTATCCTTTAACTCTTTTATCTGTATCATTATCAAATAATTTTCTTAAAACACTTTTCAATATCAATATAAAAAAAAGTAATCCTAAAACAGCATTTGGCAAAGCAGATCTTGATGACCTGGTACATAGCAGTGAAAAAGAAAATCAGGAAATTGATAATGAATTAAAAATATTTCAAAAAGCTCTCGATTTTTCAAATATTAAATTGCGGGAATGTATAGTACCAAGAACAGAGATTACCGCCATTGAGATTAATGAGGAAATTGAAATACTTAAACATAAGTTTATTGAAACAGGATTTTCAAAAATATTAATATTTAAAGAATCGATAGATAATATTATTGGCTATGCTAATTCGTCGGAGTTATTTAAAAACCCGCAAAGTATTAAAGCAATGATGCATAATATTATGATAGTGCCCGAAACTATGCCTGCAAATAAATTATTATCAGATTTTATTAATGAAAATAAAAGTCTTGCAGTTGTTGTTGATGAATTTGGAGGAACTTCAGGAATGGTTACAATTGAAGATATTATTGAAGAAATTACAGGTGAAATTGAAGATGAACACGATACAAGCGAACTAACAGAACGTAAAGTAAATGAAAATGAATATCTCTTTTCGGGAAGATTAGAAATTGACTACGTAAACGACAAGTATAATTTAAATATTCCAACATCGGAAGAATATGAAACAATTGCCGGATTTATTCTCGCATATCATGAAAATATCCCCAAACTAAACGAAACTATAATTATTGGTGAACTTGGCTCTGTTAAAATATTAGAAGTAAGTAAAACCAGAATTGAGCTTATATGCTTAAAATTAATAGTTGACAGTTAACAATTGGCAGTTGACAATTGACAAAAGCTACTTCTAATCTCTCCAAATGGCAATGTCGTTAGGTTAAGCATAAATGTTTTGATTATGGTTACATCAGATTAGCACTATCCCGAGAACTCGGGGCTGAAAAATATAAAAGAAAATCCTGTTAACAATTTTGCCTATTATCAACTGTCAATTATCTTCCCAATAGCATCATTAATAATTTCTGTATAAACATTTCTAAGGTTAATATTCATTTCACGGGCTTGCTGCGGAATAATACTTTCTTTGCTCATTCCGGGAATTGTATTTATTTCAAGAAAATACAATTTATTAGCTTTTAAAATATAATCTACTCTAACTATACCGCTACAGTTTAAAATATCGTAAATATCAGATGATGTTTGTTTGCATTTCTCGGTAATATCATCGGGTATTTTTGCTGGAGTAATTTCGTCTGTTTCACCGCTATATTTGGCATCATAATCAAAAAAATCGTTTTTGGTAACAATTTCCGTAACAGGTAAAATATAATCGTTTTTACTCGTTTTAATCACTCCATTAGTAATTTCCCTGCCATTAATAAATTCTTCAACAATAACCTCATAATCCTCTTTAAATGCTAATTCTATCGATTCTTTCAGCTTATCAATATCCTTAACTCTTGTTATGCCAAAGCTCGAACCGGCTGCATTTGGTTTTACAAAACAAGGCAATCCTAATTTGCCGATAATTGCTACAGTATTAATTTCAGAATCTTTTCTAAGTTTTATCGATTTTGCCGATAATATATCAAACTTTTTTAGATATACCTTACAGGCGTATTTATTAAAGCACAAAGCCGATTCAAAAAAATTACAAGTAGTAAAAGGTATTTTTAACAATTGAAAATAAGCTTGCAACAAACCATTTTCGCCGGGTGTGCCATGTATAATAATTAATGCGCAATTAAATAATATTTTCTTATTATTGATATTAACCGAAAAGTCATTTTTATCAATTGGTATTTTTTCATTATTAATTATAACATTCCATTCCAGACCTTTTATATGAATTGTATATGTGTTAAATAATTTTTTATCGATAAGTTTCGATACCTGCTTAGAGCTTTGAATTGAAATATCATGCTCCTGAGAATCGCCACCCGCTACTATTGCAATGTTTTTCATTTTGTTATATAATAATTAAGTTATTTGATATTCTGTTTCAAATCAACATAAATTTTTTTGTACAAATATACATATACTTATTTTATAATTCATAACACTTTATATAAACACTCTCAAAATATAAATTCAATTTAAACTTTTTTAAATTGAATATTTTTTTGTATTTTCACACATTATATTTTAAAAAAACCGCTTTGCGGATAAACAAATTATAAATCTAAATCTAAAATTAAAAGGAGAGTTTTCTCCTTTTTTTTGTTAAATTTGCTAAATGTTTAAAACAGTATTGTCCAACAATTAAACATTTAATAAACGTTTAGTTCCTCCCCTTTGGGGAGGCTAGGAGGGGCTTTTATAAATCAATTAATGCCTGATGAGCCTAAGGCAAATTAAAAAAGGAGGATGCAAATGCGACACAAAAAGTTAAAAATAAGTGCAGTACTCTTGTTAAGTCTCGGACTAACAGGATTGCAAGCACAAGAAGCAATACCAGCTTCTGGTGGTAATGCTTCAGGCAGTGGTGGCTCTGTAAGCTATTCCGTAGGACAAGTGGTTTATAATACAGATACAGGGACAAATGGTTCTATTGCACAAGGGGTGCAACAGCCATACGAAATTTCTGTGGTACTAGAAATAGAAGATAGCAAAGAAATTAATTTAAGTATTGTTGCTTATCCAAATCCAGCAATAGATTACCTAACGTTGAAAGCTGACCTTTCTGTTAAATCAGATTTAAGTTATAGTCTGTACGATATTAACGGAAAGCTTTTAGAAAGTAAAAAGATTGAAGCAAATGAAACAAGCATTAAAATGAATCATTTAGCACCAGCCAATTATTTTTTGAAAGTAACTGGTGAAAACAAAGAAATTAAATCATTTAAAATAATTAAAAACTAAAAACTATGAAAAATATATTTACAATTATGATTGCAGTCTTATTAACTGCAAGTGTGTTTGCTCAGTCACCAGATAAAATGAGCTATCAGGCTGTAGTAAGAGATGTAGGTGATGTACTTGTCATTAATACCACTGTAGGAATGCAAATTAGTATTCTGCAAGGTTCTCCAACAGGAACAGCAGTATATGTAGAAACACAAACACCCACAACAAATACCAATGGACTTTTAAGTATTGAGATTGGTACAGGTACAATTGTTAGTGGAGATTTTACTACTATCAACTGGAGTGCTGGTCCATATTTTATTATGACCGAAACCGACCCATTAGGTGGAACAGCCTATACAATAACTGGAACAAGTCAGCTATTGAGTGTACCTTATGCAATACATGCAACAAAGGCAGAATATGTAATAAATGATATGGTAGATGATGCCGATGCTGATCCTGCAAATGAAATTCAGGATATATCACTTGCAGTAACAGACCTTACAATTTCCAGTGGTTCTACTATCGACCTTTCTGTAATTGATACCGATACTCAATTAGATGAAACAGCAGTTGATGCATTTGTAGCCAACAATGGTTATCTCACAACTGAGGTAGATGGCGATGCAAGCAACGAAATTCAGGATATTTCACTAGCAGGAACCGACATAACAATTTCCAGTGGTTCTACTATCGACCTTTCTGTAATTGATACCGATACTCAATTAGATGAAACAGCAGTTGATGCATTTGTAGCCAACAATGGTTATCTCACAACTGAGGTAGATGGAGATGCAAGCAACGAAATTCAGGATATTTCACTAGCAGGAACAGATTTAACAATCTCTAGTGGGTCAACAATTGATCTTTCTGTAATAGATACCGATACTCAATTAGACGAAACAGCGGTTGATGCATTTGTTTCAAACAATGGTTATTTAACTAGTTTTACTGAAACCGATCCTCAGGTAGGTGTCAATACAACTGATTTTGTTTCTAAATGGAATGGCACAGAATTAGTTTCTTCTTTAATTTATGATAATGGAACAAATGTTGGGATTGGAACAACAAATCCTAATGCAAGGTTAGATTTAGGAATTGGATATGGAGCGAGTGGTGAGAAACTTATATTATATAATGATGATAATTCTGGTCCATTAGCAGGAACAAAAATGGGTTTTTATATGGATAGATTTTCTTTACAAAATAATTTAACTACTGTGTTTACAACAGCAGCAGCTTTTCCTGGAAGTTTTATTTTTGCAAGCAAAGACAATGGAAGTACTACTTTAATTCCGAGATTAACAATACTTGGACAAAGTGGTAATGTAGGTATTGGAACCACAACTCCAACTTCTAAATTTAATGTGGTAGGAACAGCAGATCCGCTTCAGATAATGTTAGAAAATGGTGGAGGCAATTTTAAAACAGGCTTAGGAATAAAAACTGCAATTCAAGAATGGTTTATTGGGCAAGAAGGTACATCTATTACAGGTTTTAGAATTGTAGATATAACAAGTTCTCAAGTTAGGTTTCAAATAGATCCTACAAACGGAAATATTGGTATTGGTACTACTTCACCTTCTGCTAAACTAGATGTAGAAGGAACAGTTCAAATTGTTGATGGTACTGAAGGCTTAGGTAAAGTATTAACATCTGATGCTAGTGGTAATGCTTCATGGCAAGCGGGGTTAACATTCACTAAACTACATGCTGTAGATGAATTAGGTTTATGTACTGGTGGTACATGTACGGATAATACGGATATTGGTAACGTTGCCAACTATAATGGATTGCTTTTAGAATGGAGAATGAATGGAAGGCCAGAAGTTTTTCAACAAATTATCCACCTGACAGACTATGATAAAGATGTGATTTTAGGCATCATACCAAATCCACCTAATTATCCTAGAAGATACACCATAATAGTAGCTGATGCATTTGCAACAATGATGTGGTTAGGTGTTAGTATAAATGGATCTAATTTGTATATTTCAACAAACTCTGTAGCTAGTCCTCAAGTATATCTTCAAAGGATTTACTCATTTTAGTTTATGTTATAAAGAATTATTGAAGATCATTAAATTTATTTATTAAAAGTAGGACATTCCTGCCTCTTGGCGTAGCTTGTAGCTCTATAAGAAAAGCTTCTCAGATTAATGAGAGGCTTTTTTTTAATAAATAACTAAAATTAAAAGGGGAGAGTTTTTTTGCTCTCCTTTTTTTTGTCTATATTTGTTAAAGTTTATAAGTAATTTAACAAAATTAACAAAAGTAGCTATAAGGCAGATAACAGGCACTAATGCTTTTTATCTACTAGTTAGCAATAATCAGAGATAACAGTCAAAAATGAAAAAATATAGAAGAAAATGAGATTAGTTAATTTAAAGGAAGATAAGAAGATAGTGTTTTTATTTTTGTTCGTTTTATTATCATACTTACCTAATTATGGGCAAGAAAGAATAAATAAAATAAATACAATAATTGATAGTTTGCGTATTGTTGAAAACCAAAAATTTTCTTTGATTGAATTTGGGTTAGAACCTCTAAAGTACGAAGCTACAGAAAAAGATAGTCTAAAACTTCTTGAAATAGAAAAACTACTAAGTGATAAAGAAATTCGCAAAAGAATAATCAAAGGTTTAAGTGAAGTTTTTACTGACGATGAGATTAATGAATTATATAATTTTATAAGTTCAACTTCATTTCAAAAATTGTTTAATTCCAGATTAGCAGATCAAAGCATCGCAAATCAATTTAAAGACGTAAGTGTAGAACTTGAGAGGATTACGGTTGCTGTAAATAAAAGAAATAAAATTAATGAACCTATCAGTAAATTTGAACCAATACCTATTGACAGGGAAGATGGTTTTTATGCTACGGTTGATTATGATTCATATATGGATGAAAAGGATATTAAACTTGAAGATAATCCAACTATAACAAAAGATGATATTCAAGAAGTTAAAAAGAGTATTGATAGTAATGGTACTTTAATTATAGATATTACACTTAAAGAGAATAGTTCAAGAAGCTTTTATTTGCTTACTAAAAATAATATATCCAAACCTATAGCAATTGTTATTGAAAAACATATTATTTCATTGCCTATAGTTAATGGGGCTATTTCAGGAGGAAAGGTTATTATTAGTGGGAATTTCTCTGAGAAAGAGATTGAGGATATGATTGAAAAACTAAAAAACAAATAAGACAATGCATAACAAAACCTAAACAGCAATAAAACGCAGTTTAGCCAAACGTTAACTACTAAAATGCAAAAGCATTAAAACGCCCACTTTCAAATTTCAAATTCTCAATTTCCAATATTCTTAAAGAAAAATATATCTTTGCAATGTAAAGTAAACATGATAAAATAATAAAGAACAATGAAAAAAAGCAACATAATTTTATTAGCAATAGTAATAGTCTCAATACTTATATCGCTTTATTATATCTTTTTTATAAATACATCAAGCAATTTATCGAACAAGGAATTAAGAGATTTTGCTGTTGAAGATACTGCATCTGTCAATAAAATATTTATGGTAGATAAATCAAATGCCAAAGTTTTGCTTGAAAGAAAACACGGGTATTGGCAGATAAATAAAAAATATAGGGTAAGAAAAGATGCAATAGCACTTTTGCTTAAAACAATTAACCGTGTTGCTATTAAATCGCCTGTGTCAAAATCAGCCCATAACACAGTGGTTAAAAATCTGGCAGTTCATTCCACCAAGGTTGAAATATATGCTAACAATAAATTAATAAGAACATATTATGTAGGAGGCCCAACATCCGATCAGTACGGAACATATATGCTTATAGAAGGTTCTTCAGTTCCTTTTATTATGCACATACCCGGTTTTAGCGGATATTTATCTACCCGGTATTTTGTTGAAGAAGGTTTATGGAGAAGCATGCAAATATTCAATTATCAGTATAAAGATATTGTGTCAATTCTGGTAGAAATACCTCTGGCGCCTTCCAAATCATTTAAAATTATAAATAATGGCGATAACAATTTTGCATTAGAATCGGTTTATCAACAAAAAATGATTAATGATTTTGATACAATTGCCGTTAAAAAATACATTGCCAATTATAAAAATATTTCTTATCAGGCATTGCTTAATAATTTTGACCAAAACAAAAAAGATTCCATTATTTCCACACAGCCATACTATATATTTACAGTTGAAGACAAAAATGGGATAAAGCAAACAATTAAAACTTATAAAATGCCTTCTTTCGATGATATGTTATTAGATGGCGAGGGAAATAAACTTGATTTTGACCCCGATCAGATGTATGGATATATAAATGACGAAGACTTTGTTTCAGTTCAATATTATGTTTTCGACAATTTGATAAAAGAAATTGATAATTTTTTGAAAAAATAATTTTATTCAATTTGAATTAACAAATTGTTTCACTAATTTTGAGTTTTATATATAAAAATTAACATTATGAATTTTGTAATATCCAGTAGTGAGTTTTTAGGCTACCTTCAGTCGGTAGGAAGAGTTATTAACGCAAAAAACACTTTGCCTATTCTCGACAACTATCTTTTTCAAATAAAAAATAAAGACTTAACAATTACTGCTTCAGATTTAGAATCAACATTGATTACTAAAATTAAGCTTGAAAATTGTGAGGGCGAAGGCAATGTAGCTGTTCCTTCAAAAATTTTAAATGACGCTTTAAAAGAATTCCCAGATCAGCCGCTTACTTTCAATGTTGACATTGAGAAATTAAATCTTGAAATTTCGTCTGAAACAGGAAAATATGTTATTCCTTGTCAGAATGCTGTTGATTTTCCAAAAGTTCCTTCTTTAACAAATGAGGCTAAAAAAATTACCTTAAACAACGATGTTGTTTTAAACGGCATCAATAAGGCACTTTTTGCCACTGCCGACGATGAATTAAGACCTGTAATGAATGGTATATATATTGAGATCTATAAAGATAACGTAACATTTGCTGCATCAGATTCTCATAAACTTGTACGTTATAGAAGAACTGATTTTAAATCGGAATTTGAATCATCGTTCATACTTCCAAAAAAACCTGCTTCTCTTTTAAGAAATATTTTGCCAAAAGAAGAAAAAGAAATTGTTTTGGAATTTGATGAAAAAAATGCCCTTGTTACCACTTCAAATTACAAACTTGTATGCAGACTTACTGAAGGGAATTATCCTAACTATAACTCTGTAATACCAACCGATAATCAAAATAAACTTATTGTTGACAGAATTGAATTGTATAATACTTTAAGAAGAGTCTCACTTTTCTCAAGCCAGTCAAGCAATTTAGTTAAACTATCACTATCGGGTAATCAAATAACAATTTCGGCACAGGATATTGATTTTGCAGTTTCAGGTGTAGAAAGATTAAATTGCCAGTACGATGGTGAAGAAATGGAAATAGGTTTTAAATCAACATTTTTAATGGAGATACTTTCAAATTTACCTTCATCAGAAATTGTAATGGAATTATCAGATCCTGCAAGAGCAGGTTTATTATTGCCATTTGAAAGTGAGGTTGAAGACGAAGATATACTTATGTTGTTAATGCCAATGATGATTAATTAATTTGATTAAAAAATAAATAATTAAAGGAGACTAAATGTTTTATAGCCTCCTTTTTTTATATAAACTCAAAAAATGAAAAATTTATTATTAATACTGATTTCAATTTTATTATTTACTATTTCAAATAATGAAATATATGCTCAGAAAAAGAAAAAATATATAATTGACCTTGAAAAGAAAGCAGATATTAATTTTCTTTACGGAGAATACAGGATTGCATTATATAAATATTTAAAATTGTGGAAAACGGACACATTAAATATTGAATATAATTATAAACTTGGTATTTGTTATTCTGAAACTAATATTGCCACTGAAAAAGCTTTAAAAAGATTATTGTTTGTAAAAGAAAACGACGAATCGAACAAAGATGTAACATTTTACATTGCAAAATCTCACATGAATTTGTATCGTTTTACAGAGGCTATAGAGTTATTTAATATATACAAAGAAACTGTTGGAGCCGATAAAAATTTAGTAAACAAGGCATATCATCTTATAAAAATGTCATATAGTGCATTAGAATTAATGAATAAACCTGTTAATGTTAGTTTTGAAAATTTAGGTGCTAATGTTAATTCCAGATTAGATGATTATAATCCATTTGTTGTCAATAATGAAGGATTTATAACATTTACTTCAAATAAAAAATATGACCCGGATTATGGCACTTATATTTCGAATGTATACATAAGCAGAAACAATAAAAATAAATGGGAATTTGCTGTTTCTCAACATAAAATTAATACTACCGACAATGAAGAAGCTGTGTGGATGTCAGATGATGGCAAGGTTTTATTCCTATGCAATAGCATGGACGATGAGTACAGTGATATTTTACGAACTGAGAAAAAAGGTAAATTTTTTAAATATTACGATAAAGAAGAAAAATTCTTTAATATGGTAAATTCAAAATCGACAGAAAACGGAGCTTCAATGACAGCAGATAAAAGCATAATATATGTATCATCGGCAAGAGATGGAGGATACGGCGACAAGGATATATATGTAATTAAAAAATTACCAAACGGAAAATGGAGTGAAGCAAAAAATATAGGCGATATAATTAACACAAAAAATGATGATGCATATCCTTTAATTTCAGATGATGGAAATATCCTCTATTTTGCTTCAAAAGGTCATAACAGTATTGGAGGCTACGATTTGTTTGTTTCATACTGGGATGTTACAAGACAAGAATGGACAAAGCCAATAAATCTTGGTTATCCTTTAAACACAACGCAAGATAATTTAACTATCTCATTCTCGGAAAATAACAGATACGCTTATATGGCTGCAAACAGAAAAGAAGGTTTTGGCGGACTGGATATATACAGAGTTACATTTAATGATATTGATGAAGAACTTTCCTTGATAAAAGGATATATTTATCTTGACGACACAATTACAGCTAAGAAGTTTACAGGTGATAATTTTGATCTCGAAATTTCTATTTTCGACGATTTTGGAAACCTTTTTGGTATGTATATCCCTAAAAAAAATACAGGCGATTTTGTGGCAATTCTTCCAAAAGGAAAATATGAAATAGAAATTGTATATAACGAAAACTATAAAGAGTATATCGAAAGTTTTGAAATATTAGATAAAGCCAGTTATAAAAAGGAGTTTGATAAAAATTTTCACTTAATTCAAAAATAGCTTAATTTTATATTTTAAAATATGGAATATATTTTCCATTAATGTAAAATCAGAATATGCATAAAACAATAGCCATAATAATAGTTTTTATTCTAATAACATTAATATCTTTTTCTCAATCGTTGGAAAGAGAGGCTAACACCAATTTTGAAGATGAAAACTACAGGGTTGCATTAAAACAATATCTAAAGTTATTAAGAACCGATAAAAAGAACGAAGAATTTCATTACAGAATAGGAGTATGTTATTTAAAAGTTAATATGGACAAAACAAAAGCTATTCCTTATCTTAGTTTTGCCGATTCCTTGGGTTATTACGTAGACGATATTAAATTTTATCTTGCTCATGCATATTTTCATAAATATAAATTCGATAAAGCAGTAGAATTATTTAAAGAATATAAAGAGTATATAAGAGAAAAAATAAATACAGAACAAATAAGAAAAATAAACAGGTATATTGAAATTTGTTACAATGCAAAAAAACTAATGGAAACACCTGTTGATGTTGCGTTCTATAATATGGGAACAAATATTAACAGCCGCAGATCAGATTATAACGCACATATTGCAGCCGATGGACATATAATGGTGTTTGCATCAAATAAAAAGTATATTAAAGATTATCAGCAATATGTAAAAAATTGTTATATGACTTTTCCTGTAAAAGACGATTTTGGTGAATGGAGTAAAGCACGTTCGTTTGGAAGTAAAGTAAATACCGAAGAAAACGAAGAAGTTGTTGCTTTATCGCATGATGGAAAAAAAGCCATAGTACATCTCGATAATTTTGTTGCAGGCGATGATATTGGTGTATCAACTAAAAGAACAACACGATTTAGAGAAGTAATGGTTTTTAATAAAGAGATCAACTCAAAGTATTTAGAGGAAGGCGCATGTTTTTCTCCATCAAACGATACCCTTTATTTTGCAAGCGACAGACCCGAAAGTTTAGGAGGTTTTGATATTTTTTATAGTACCCGTATTTCAAAAGAGGAATGGACCACGCCGATTAATATGGGAACTGCAGTTAATACAAAGTATGATGAAAATTTTCCTGAAATGTCACACGATGGCACAAAATTAAGGTTTGCATCAAAAGGATATAATACAATGGGAGGATATGATATTTTTGAATGTACATGGATTAAAGAAGAGTATAAATGGAGCAAACCAAAGAATTTTGGATACCCTATAAACGATACCTATGATAACACAAACATATCGATAACAAAAAACGGCAGATACGGCTACATGCCTAAATGGAGAAAAGAAGGGGTAGGCGACCTTGATATTTATAAAGTAATTTTTAACGATGTGCCGGCAACAAAAATAAAATATCATGGAATAATAGCAGTGGGCGATTCTATATATCCAAAGCAAATTGCAGATATTGGTCCCGATATTAGAATGAAAATATTTAATAAACGCACACAAAAGGAAGTTGGCGACCTTACCAAAATGGCAAAACAAGCTAAATATGAAATTGAACTCGTACCCGGTAATTATGTTATAATTGTAAAAGGCGATGCCTATGAAACATATCAGATGGATATTATTATCTACGAAGAACAGCCAATAATCACAGATTATAAAATTGATATTTATCTTACAGAAAAAATTAACGAACAATAAACAAATAAAATAAAAAAATTTATAGCCGTAAAGGCAAATAATTGTTAAAGCAAATGGAATTAAATTTAAAAAATCCGATAATATTTTTCGATCTGGAAACAACAGGAGTAAATGTTGCAAAAGACAGAATAGTAGAAATATCTTTAATTAAGATCTTGCCTAATGGAAAAGAAGATCAGATAACAAAACGTATTAATCCTGAAATGCCAATACCGGCAGAGGCTACAGAAATACATGGAATAACAGATGCCGATGTTGCAGACGCTATTTTATTTAAAGATTTTGCCAAAATACTTGCAAAATATATGGAAGGGTGCGATATAGCAGGCTACAACTCTAACAGATTTGATGTGCCATTGCTTGCCGAAGAGTTTTTGCGTGTAGGAGTTGATTTTGATATGAAAAAGCGCAAGTTTATTGATGTGCAGGTAATATTTCATAAAATGGAACAACGTACCCTAATAGCTGCATATAAATTCTTTTGCAATAAAGAACTTGAAAACGCACACTCGGCACAAGCCGATACTCTTGCAACCTACGAGGTGCTTAAAGCACAAATAGAAAAATACGATGAAATTGAAAACGATATTGATTTCTTAAGCAATTTTTCGATGCAAAGTAAAAATGTTGACTTTGCAGGATACATAGCTTACAATAAAGACGAGCAAGCAACTATTAATTTTGGCAAACACAAAGGCAAACTTGTAGAAGATGTGCTTAAAACAGACTCAGGATATTACGGATGGATTATGAAAAGCGATTTTCCGCTATACACCAAAAAGATTTTAACAGCAATTAAACTCGGAACTTTTAATAAAGAAGAGTAAACAGAACTTCCGCTTATACTAATGTTATCTACGGCTTAATTCTTAATTTTTATATTGTTGTACATTAATATAATGCTATAATGAGATAATGTATTTTGTTATGTTGAAGGAAGCGAAGCGATGAGACATCTGTGTATTAAGGATGAGATTTCTCACATTCGTTCTAAATGACAGTCAGGTGAATCATATCAAATGTTTTAATGCACTAAACTTCTTGTTTTGAATTTTATATTTTGGGATTTGGGATTTGGTGATTGGAATTTCTAATTGACTTCGTTGAACTTAGGTTTCTTATATTCTACATTCTGTATTCTGCCAAGATTTATCATTTTTCTTTTCGGAAAAATCGATTTTTTCTCTGGAAAAATTGAATTTTTCCAGCTCCAGATACTATTTCACCTGTCCCAAATACTATTTGTACAAGGAAAAAGGCAGATTTCT
>Ga0307990_1000057_pt1 | contig 102184 bp, 93 predicted proteins | sample EllFjometagen129_FD_203168 | JGI IMG/M metagenome (GOLD analysis project Ga0307990, IMG submission 203168) | Marine microbial communities from Ellis Fjord, Antarctic Ocean - #129 | ecosystem: Environmental > Aquatic > Marine > Unclassified | place: Southern Ocean | collected 2014-10-08 | reverse complement strand
GGTCGGGGAGACAGGATTGCTAAGCCCTAACGGGCCTGCCCCTTCGGGGGCCGCCGCTACGCGTCAGCCTCTCTCCCTTTGGTCGAGTCAAACCTGCTTCGCAGGCTCTCTTCTTGCTCCCGACATAAAAAAACCGCCCTTGGCGATTTTTGGTCGGGGAGACAGGATTCGAACCTGCGACCTATTGCTCCCAAAGCAACCGCGCTACCAGACTGCGCTACTCCCCGCCGGAAAGCCGAACACTATTTGGAAACCGGCCGAAAAACGCAACTGAATTATTGCGCGACTCGCGATTGGAACCTCAAAACATAACAAAACGCCATTTTTCCAACCCTTGGAACCGCCTGCCGGAACGCATATTTCTTTTCCAAACCTTGGAAACGGGCTATTCTATTCGAAAATCGGAGGATTTCTCATGAGCGAACAACTGAAACACAATCTGGAAGAACTGCAGAACGAACTGAAGCAGATCAACTCGGACAACCCAAAATTGCAGAAACTGGCGGGCGATGTCGATGCCGCTCTGGATCAGCCCGGCGAGGTTTCCCATGCGCTGATCCACTCGATGCAGCACACCGCGGAGGAGCTTGAGACTCATCATCCTCAGTTGACCGCCATCATCAATAACGTCATGACATCCCTCAGCAGTCTGGGGATATAAAATCAAAATGGCGAAACACCCAAATCCGAATGAAACTCCGAAGAGTCGAATTTTTAAATCTGATCTTCTGTGGCCTTTGGGCCTTTCGTGCTTTGTCATTCCTTTGTGCCCGGGTTTTTTGGATTTAAAACTTCCTCTGGCCTTCATCTCCCCCGGCAGCTTCGAATTCCTGCTGATCATGCTGGCGCTAATTCTTCTCTTCGGCGCCAAAGACGCGCCGCGGATTTTCCGGACGATTCAGACACTTCTGGACAAAGCCCAGCGCGCCGCGGCCAGCTTCCGCTACAAGATCATGTATGGGGATCTGCACAGCAATCCCGCACAAGACGAGCCCTATGATGTCGAGGCGGACTACCCCAGTGACGAAGAGGATGAGAAAAATTCAGAGTTAGAGCCCGAAAATCCTGAACAAAAAAAGACGAACTCCGAACCGAAAACAGAAAACTGAGTTCATGAAAAACCCTTTTCACAAACTAAAGGAAAAGCTGAGCTCGGAAGATCGGGAACAGCCGTTTCTTGAACATCTGGAGGCTTTCCGCCAGATGCTCTTTCGCTGCCTGATCGCTGTGATGATCTGTACGTTGATCTGCATCCCTCTCGCCCGCCCCCTGCTCAACTGGCTGCAGGCCCCGCTGCTCAAAACCGCCGTCGCGCGCGACGCCACGTTTGAACTGATCACCACCTCGCCGGTGGAGGGTTTTGTGCAGGTGGTCAAAGTGATCTTTGCGGCGGGCGTGCTGATCAGCCTGCCGCTGCTGATACTCTTCATTGCGCAGTTTGTGCTGCCCGGCCTGAAGCCGAAGGAACGCAAAGCACTACTGATCGGCGGATTCTTCGGCGCCCTGCTCTTCGCGGGCGGAGTCAGCCTCTGCTACTTTATTTCGCTGCCGGTGGCCATCAACATCATGTTCTACTTCAACGAAACCCTCGGAACGGCCGCCTACTGGAAAATTGAAAAATACCTCGGCTTTGCAATGCAACTGCTGATCGGCTTCGGTCTCGCCTTCGAGCTCCCGCTGATTCTGATTCTGCTCGGTCGCATGGGGCTGGTCACCGTCAAACAGTTGCGGGAATACCGCCGCCATGTTTTTATCGGCATCCTCGTGCTGGCCATGATGCTCACCCCGCCGGACGTTATCACCCAGCTGCAGATGGCGATTCCCTTGTATCTGTTGTATGAATGCTGTATAGGAATTCTGCGTCTTTTCGAACGCGGCGATAAAAAAAGAGGAACTGAAGAATGAACACACTCGCACTATTTGGCATGCAGGGTCCTTGGGAAATCCTGTTAATCCTATTTGTCATCCTGTTGCTTTTCGGCAGCAAAAAACTTCCCGAACTGGCCCGCTCGCTCGGCAAAAGCCTGAACGAATTCAAACGCGGACAGACCGAAAGTGCTCCGGACAAAGAAATTGAAAAACCCACCGAACAGACGCCGACTTCCGAGCCCGCCGCCGAAGCGGATAAACCGGAAGAACCCAAACCTGACGCCTGATATTTCCAATATCTTGAAAATTTAATGGGTACAGGCTCAGCCTGCTTCCAACCATTGGAAAACCAAAAAAGGCCGCTCAAAGGAGCGGCCCTTTTTATTTAACCTCACAATGAACGTCTCTTACTTGTACTCGTCTGGATTGATGCCGAGCTTCTGGATGCGGTAGTTGACGATGCGCTGGGTGGTGTTGAGGTAGCGAGCGCAGGCCGCCGCGTTGCCGCGGTGTTTCTTCAGCGCGTCGATAATGATCTCTTTTTCGTAGCTCTCCACCATGGTTTTCAGGTCCGCCTCGTCGCGCGGGAAGATAGAGGTCTGCGTCTCATCGCTGGTCTGCAGGGACGGCGGCAGGTTGTAGCCGTGAATGACTTCGTCAGAAGCGGTCAGCACCGCGCGCTCGACACAGTTTTCCAGCTCACGCACGTTGCCAGGCCAGTGATAGGCCATCATCATGTTGATCGCCGAAGTCGAAATGCGTTTAATGTTTTTGCCGTACATTTCGCTATATTTCTGGAGGAAGTGGTCCACCAGCAGCATGGTGTCGCTGCGGCGCTCGCGCAGCGGCGGCAAAATGATCGGGAACACGTTCAAACGATAGTAGAGGTCTTCTCGGAACACGCTCTTTTCGATCTCCTGTTCCAGATTGCGGCTGGTCGCCGCTAGCACTCGCACGTTGACGGAGATCGCTTCATTGCTGCCGACGCGCTCAAAGCTACGCTCCTGCAGAACTCGCAGCAGGCGCACCTGCACCGCCGGAGAGATGTCGCCGATCTCATCGAGGAAAATCGTTCCGCCGTTGGCCATTTCAAAACGCCCCTTGCGCTGATGGGTCGCACCGGTAAACGCGCCTTTCTCGTGACCGAACAGTTCGCTCTCAATCAGGTTTTCAGGCAGCGCCGCGCAGTTGATGCTCACAAACGCGTTGTTGCGGCGCTCGCCGCCGTAATGGATGGCGCGCGCCACCAGCTCTTTACCGGTTCCGGACTCGCCGCGAATCAAAACGGTCGCCGTGCTATCTGCAACCTGCACGATCTGCTCATACACCGAGCGCATTGAACTGCAGTTACCGATAATGTTATGCATGCGATAGTGGTCGCCCAGCTGGCGGCGAAGCCGCTCGTTTTCAGAAATCAGGCTGGTGCGCTCCTCAATCGCCTCGCGAATCCCCGCAACCGCCTCGGCCAGAATATTCGCCACCAACTCCAGAAAACGCTGGTAGTTGCGCAACTCCTCCTCATCCGTGGTAATCGTCAGGTCGATGCTCATCGTTCCGATAATGTTTTTCTGATGAATAATCGGCACACAGATGAATGCGGTTTGCTTATCGGTACGCGACTGCGTCCGGTTCAGGAAGCGAGGGTCTTTACTGATGTCAGGAATTAGAGCGGATTCCCCGGTCTGCGCCACAAATCCGGTCACCCCCTCACCTTCCTTGTACTTGCCCCGAAGCTCTTCTTCCGGGGTCAGTCCGCGCGAGGCTTCGATAATAAACTCATCGGTATCCGGCTTACGGAGCGTCAGTGTGCCGCGCGCAACCCCGAGTTCGGCTTCCATAATATCGAGCACCTCGACCATCAGTTCGGAAACCGTATGCGGGCGGGTCATCGCCACCTGAGAAATCTGGTAGAGGATCTCGAGCTCTTTTTCGCTTTGTGTCATATGAACACTCCAATAGTTTCAAATTTGTTTTCGATAGAATGTAAGCGACAATTTTGTACGCAAAACGGCGGATTGTTTCAAGAAGTATCCATTAAATAGGTGAGACGCAAGACCGGGTTACATGGAGACTCTGCAGCATAAAACATTTCAAACCAAGCGGTTATAACTAAAGCAAGTTCCCGGGCGACTAATTTTCGGACATGAAATTTTCTTCGTAGAGGTTCTCAAAGCGAAGCTTATGAGCGGCTTCTTCTTTAGCCAACTGGCTGAACAGTTCGGCCAGAAGCACATCCCCGATGGTGGCGGACAGGTTGGTGTACAGCGCATTCGCCGCCTGCTCGCGTTTCATCGCGACCACCAGCGCATCCTGAAAACTCATATCCGGAGACGGCTCCACATCGATCAAATAGTCGGCAATTTTCATATTCACCGGATTCTGACGGATCGGCAGATAAGTGGTGCCCTCTTTAATACCTTCGAGCTTCAGTTTGTGGCCCGCCTCCACTTTGGCAAAGGAAGTAAACAGCGCTTCGAGTTTCGGGTCGGAGGTTTGCGAAGCAAGACCGTGGTAGAGGTCAAACGCCTCCTGTTCCCGTTCAATCGCAAAATCAAGTACGGCATCAACTGATTCAAATGTATTCATTTCATTTTCCCCTCAACCTCTTACTCTTAATCCTACTCCTAATCTTACTCCTAATCCTAATCTCTCCCTTCCTGCAAGATTATGATTACAATTAAGATTAGGATTATGAATTTCTATTCAATGTCGCGACTGAATCCGTTTTGAGTGTCAAAGCGCCGACGGGACAAAACTCCGCCAACTTCGGCAGATGCTCATCGGCGATCAGAACCATGGCCCGGTCAAGCGCTGGCTTAATGCGCGCCTCAAATCCGCGCCCAACAAATCCCACGCAAGGGCTGTCGAACAACTCGTCACAGGCACGTACACAGCTTCCGCACTGGATGCATTTGTGCTCATCATAAACCAGAACCGGATGCGAATCATCGCGGCGAAAATCGCGGCAGCTGCCGCTGAAACGCGACGGATCGACATTAAACGCGGTCGCATACTCGCGCAGGGCGCACTCATGCGCGTCGCGGCAGCCACATTCCATACAGCGGGCGGCTTCGGCGCGCGCCTGCTCTTCCGTAAAACCGGTCTCCACCTCTTCAAAGGTTTTGGCGCGGGCTTTCGCATCGAGATGCGGCATCGGACGGCGGGCCTCTTTTTCAAACGGCTCAGTCACCGCCGCTGCAATTTCGTTCAATTCGCCCATTGAATGGTTGTACATCTTTTTGTCACCCACCACCGGTTCACCGCGCAGGAACTGGTTGATCGCAAAAGCGGCCCGACGGCCCGCGCCGACAGCCGTCACCGCGATATCCGCACCCGTCACACAGTCGCCTCCGGCAAACACGCCTTCAACCGAAGTCTGTCCGGTCTGTTCATCGGCCTGAATGGAGCGCCAGCTAGTCAGCTCCAGGCCGGGCGCCATGGAGGCGTCCACGTTCTGGCCAATCGCGGCAATAATATCGTCCACCTCAACCGTAAATTCAGAACCTTCGACCGGAACGGGGCGGCGACGGCCGGAGTCGTCGGGCGCGCCGAGCTCCATACGAATGCAAGTCAGTGCGAGGCGATCACCGGCCGGCTCAATCTTCATCGGCGCGGCGAGTGTTTCGAGAATCACGCCCTCGTCGAGCGCGGCATCAATTTCTTCGCCCCAGGCGGGCATTTGCTCGCGGGCGCGGCGATAGAGGATGGATACTTTTTCCGCGCCGAGGCGCAGCGCGGTGCGTGCGGCGTCGATCGCGGTATTGCCGCCACCAACCACGACCACCTCGTTGCCGATCGGTAAGGTTTCGTCGCGCGACACCTTGCCGAGAAATTCGATGCCGCTCTGTACGCCGGGCAGTTCCTCGCCGGGCGTGCGCATCGACGACGCATTCTGCGCGCCGAGGCCGAGGAAGACCGCATCGTACTCTTCGCGAAGCTGATCGAGAGTAACGTCACTACCCAGTTTTGTATTAAAACGAAACTCTGCACCCAGCTCTTTAACCACGCCCGCTTCACCATCAATGATGTCGCGCGGCAGACGATAGGAGGGAATGCCGTAGCGGATCATGCCGCCGGGCGCTTCGTGGGCGTCAAAAATGGTGCAGTCGATACCGAACAGCTGCAGGAAATAGGCCGCAGAAAGTCCGGCCGGACCGGCGCCCACAATCGCTACCCTTTTTCCAATGTTTGGAACCTTTTTGGGTGCAGGCTCAGCCTGCTTGGAAATGGCCTGGTCAGCGGCGAAGCGTTTGAGTTGGCAGATGGCAATCGGCTCTTCAACGAGCTGGCGGCGACAGGCAGTTTCGCACGGACGCGTACAGACGCGACCGAGACAGCCCGCGAGCGGCATGTTGTTCATGATCAATTTAAGCGCCGCTTCGTCATCGCCGGAAGCAATGTGACTAACAAATCCGGGGATATCGATTCCTGCCGGACAGGCGGTCATACATGGGCCGAGGCAGTCGCCGGTGTGATCGGACAGCAGCAGTTCCACACAAACCTTGTGCGCCTTTTTCACGCGCTCGTTTTCAGTGTTCACCACCATGCCCTCGACAACCAAGGTAGAACAGGAGGGAACCAACGTGCGGCGGCCTTCAACCTCCACAGCACAAACAAAACAGGACCCGAACGGCTCCAGCTTATCGTTGTGGCAAAAGGTCGGGATAAAATATCCGGCGGCACGTGCGGCATCGAGAATGGTGTCGCCAGCCTTCGCCGTGGCGGGTTTCCCGTTTAAAATTAAATTCATATTACTCATTAGATTTTCTCAATCCTACTCTTGCTCTCAATCCTAATCTTACTCTGCACCGTACTCCGCACCCTCTTCATACGCTCGATCAGAGCTGTTACTTTTAATCAAACCAACCAGCATTGAAACAATCGGACAGAGGATTTCCTTCCCCTTATCAGCAACTTCTTTACTGATGACACCTTTTGCACAAAGCACATCTAAACAAGCCGCCGACTCAAAAGCAGAGCCGCGTGAAATATCAAAAAATCGGCATCGATCAGGCGAAGTGTATTTGCCGTTTCCTTCCGCAATATTAAGCGATATCGACGTACTGGCCCGATCCAGTTGGTTATGTGCCGCGAGACTTTTCGGCACGGTATCCAGCAAACCAGAAACCCACGCGACAAAACGAATGGACTCTTGGTAGACATTCAGTTTTCCGTGGTCGAAATAGATTTTCATTTCCTCGTTTCCTTTAAATCCTAATCATACTCATAATCTTAATCCTGCTCATAATCTTAATCCTGCTCATAATCTTAATCCTGCTCATAATCTTAATCCTGCTCATAATCTTAATCCTGCTCATAATCTTAATCCTGCTCATAATCTTAATCCTGCTCATAATCTTAATCTCTCTCCTCTACAGCTGGATTAGGATTAAGAGTAAGATTAAGATTAAGAGTTAAATAACTTTCACGGCATCAAATTTACAGACATCGCGGCAGACGCCGCAGCGGACGCAAGCGTCCTGATTAATTACGTGTTTTCCTTTGGGGTCTCCGCTGATTGCATCCACCGGACATTGACGGGCGCAGGCGGTACAGCCGACGCAAGCATCGGTGATTTCAAACCCGCACAAATTCACGCATTTTCCGGCACGGCACTTTTTGTCGTTAATGTGTTCTTCATACTCGTTACGGAAATAGCGTAGCGTGGTGAGCACGGGATTGGGCGCAGTCTGTCCGAGCCCACACAGGCTGGTGTCTTTAATTTGCACGGCGAGTTCTTCGAGCAGAGGAATATCCTCCGGTACACCGTTGCCGTCGCAAATACGGGTGAGAATCTCGAGCATGCGCTTGGTGCCGATGCGGCAGAAGGTGCATTTACCACAGGATTCTAGCTGAGTGAAGTCGAGGAAGTAGCGAGCAATATCCACCATGCAGGTGGTTTCATCGAGAATGATCATCCCACCGGAGCCCATAATAGCGCCGGTCTTAGTGACTTCGTCGTAATCGACCCGCGTGTCGAACAAATCTGCCGGAACACAGCCGCCGGACGGCCCGCCCATCTGGGCGGCTTTTACGGTGCGGGAAGTGCCGGTGCCGCCGCCAATTTCCTCAATCACCTCGCGCAACGTAATGCCCATCGGCACTTCGACCAGTCCACCATTTTTAATTTTACCGGCTAGCGCAAATACCTTGGTGCCTTTTGATTTTTCGGTGCCGATGGCGGCATACGCCTCCGCACCGTTGCGGATGATCCATGAAACATTGGCGAGCGTCTCCACATTGTTAATGGTGGTCGGCTTGCCGAACAGCCCGGACTGGGCGGGAAACGGCGGACGCAAACGCGGCATGCCGCGTTGACCTTCAATGGAAGCCATTAGCGCAGTTTCTTCACCACAGACAAAGGCCCCCGCCCCTTCCTTAATATGGAGATGCAGACAAAAATCGGTTCCGAAAAGGTTGTCGCCAAGGACTCCCTTTTCCTCTGCTTGCGCAATGGCGATCTTCAGACGCGTAATGGCCAGCGGATATTCCGCGCGGCAGTAAATATAGCCCTCGTTCGCGCCGGTGGCGAACGCCTGAATCGCCATCCCTTCGAGCACGGCGTGCGGATCACTCTCCAGAACTGTACGGTCCATAAACGCGCCGGGGTCGCCCTCGTCCGCATTACAAACAACATATTTTTTATCGTTTTTCTCCGCCAGTGCAAATTTCCATTTGAGACCGGTCGGAAAGCCTGCGCCGCCGCGGCCGCGTAGGCCGGAGGCGAGCATCGCTTCAATCACCGCTGCAGGGTTGTTTTCTTTCAGCACCGCTTCGAGCGCCTGGTAGCCGTCTTTAGCGAGATAATCGTCGAGACTCTCCGGATTGATGAGCCCGCTGTTGCGTAGCACAATGCGCTTCTGGCGATCGAACCGCTTGTCCAGATCCACCGCCCAGTTGGCGATCGGGGTTCCGCCCTGCAAATGATCGACCACAATTTTATTGAGCCGAGCCGGATTCACCTTTTCATAGAATGTTTCGGTTCCGTCCGCATCCGTGATACGTACCTGCGGCTCGGCGTAGCACATGCCGAGACAGCCCATAATCGTCAAATCCGCATCAATCGCTCCCTCCGCGATCTGTTTTTCCAATGTTTGGAAAAGTTTGCGCGAGCCAGCGGCGATATTGCAGGTGCTCATTCCGACAGAAATTTTAATCTTGTTACTCATTGCCCGCCTCCAGATCGTCAATCAATTTTGCCGCGGCTTTGCGATCGAGACCCCCGTGGATGTCGCCATTAACCGCGACAACCGGTGCGAGGGAACAGCAGCCGAGACAGGCGACCGATTCGAGAGTGTATTTGCCGTCGGCAGTGGTTTCTCCGGTCTTGATCCCGAGCCGCGTTTCAAGCGATTCAGTGACGCCTTTCGCGCCAGCGACATGGCAAGCGGTTCCATGACAGACCTTAATGATGGTTTCGCCGACCGGCTTGAGGCGAAACTGGGAATAAAAGGTAGCCACCCCGTAGAGCTTGGTTTCGGTCATTTCCGTATTGGCGGCGATATACTCAATCGCCTCAATCGAAACATAGCGGAATTCGGTCTGCACCGCCTGCAGCAACGGAATAGCCATTTCGGGAGCCGTTCCGATGCGGGCGATCATCCCATCCACTTTTTCTTTCAACTCACACTCACAATTCATAATTAAAATTTACTGGTTAAAATTTACTATTTGGGGGCAATCGACCGAGCAGGATACCCATTGTATGAAAGATAAACAGCAATTTTTCCAAGCATTGGAAAAATATTCTTCACCTCCATGCTGTGAATTCCAGAGTCTAGAGCTTTTTGAGTCGATCAGCAGGTGAGGTTGTGTCTGGTTTTCGAGTAGAAAATATATTCGACCTCAATCGAACGTCCCCCTAGTATATCGTTTTAATAAAACAAATCGATTTTATGCAAAAGACAGATATTCCCCTTTTTCTAGACATCTACCGCAACATGCTCACGTCGCGTAAAGCCGACGCGGTACAGGAAGACGCCGCCCAGCGCGGCGAAGCGTTTTTCTACATTCCGGCATCCGGACACGAGGCAATCGCCGCACTGGCCCCGCATCTAACGGAAAATGACTGGCTGCACTGCCACTACCGCGACCGCGCGCTGATGCTCGCCCGTGGCGTGTCCCTGCCCGACATGTTGCTCGAATTGCTCGGCCGGACCGGTTCGCCCACCGAAGGCCGCCGCATGCCCGGCTTCGCCTGCGGCCGCGAACTGAACCTTCTCAGCGCCCCAACTGGCGTCGCTACCAATACCCTGCAGGCAGTCGGCGTTGCTCAAGCCGTAAAAGAAAAAGGCGAAATTGTCTATTGCGGTATCGGCGACGGCGGAACACAGGAAGGCGAATTTTTCGAAGCAGTCGCCGAAGCCGTCCGCTCTAACCTCCCTGTCCTCTTTGTGGTTCAGAACAATAAATTCGCCCTATCGACCCCGACCCAAGGCCGCACCTTCTTCTCGCTACCCGACGGCGACGTCGCCGAGTTCTACGGAATTCCAATTCTGCGCACCGACGGCACCGACGCAGTCGATACGCACAAAGTACTCGGCGAAGCGGTTTCCAATGTTCGGAAAACCGGCGGCCCGCAGATTGTGGTGATGAATCTTGAACGGCTAACCAGCCACACCAATGCCGACGACCACACCCTCTACCGCTCCGAAGAGGACATCCGCGACATGCGGGCCAACGCCGACCCCGTTCTGAATCTGGCCGCAAAGCTGATCAAGGCTGGAGTTCCGGAAGCCGATCTCAAACAGATCGAACACGAGATCAACCACGAGATTGATCTGGCCTTCAACGTCGCCCGCAAGGCGCAAAATGCCGTCACCGAATTTTCCGCAAAAAAACCGCTGTCCGCAGAATTTACCGCGAAAAGCGAGCAGCGCGACGACGGCGATGCGCTCACGATGATCGAAGCCATGCGCGCGGTTATCCGCGCCCGCCTCAGCGCGGAACCGGACGCCTATTTGTACGGCGAAGATATTGAAGACCCCAAAGGCGATGTGTTCGGGCTCACCCGCGGAGTCGGCAACGACTTCCCCGGCCAGGTCGTCAACGCGCCGCTCAGCGAAGCGACGATTGTCGGCGCAGCGATCGGTCAGGCACTGACCGGCAAAAAGCCGGTCGCCTGCATTCAGTTCTCCGACTTCATGCTGCCCGCCTTCAACCAGATTGCCTCCGAGCTCGGCGCCATGTGGTGGCGCACCAATGGCCAGTGGGAATGCCCCGTCGTGATGATGGCGATTTGCGGTGCCTACCGCCCCGGCCTCGGCCCGTATCACGCGCAGACCTTCGATGCCACCTTCGCGCATATCCCCGGCCTCGATGTCTTTATGCCCTCGACCGCTGCCGATGCCGCCGGCCTGCTCAACGCCTCGTTCGAGTCCGGCCGCCCGACCGTCTTCCTTTTCCCGAAAAATCTGATCAACGACCGCTCCGTCACCTGCGCGGAAAATGCGGCAGAGCAGTTTGTTCCGATCGGCAAAGCGCGGCTGTCGCGCCCCGGAAAAGACATCACGATTGTCAGCTGGGGCTCAACCATGCCGCTGTGCGAAAAAGTCGCCGACGCCCTACAGGAAGCCGATGCCTCCTCCGAAGTGATCGACCTGCGCTCGCTTTCGCCGTGGGACGAACAAGCGGTTATCGCTTCCGCGCAGAAAACCGGCCGCCTGCTGGTCGTCCACGAAGACAACCACACCTGCGGACTCGGCGGCGAAATTCTGGCCACCGTCGCAGAGAAAGCGACCGGAGAAATCAAAATGGCGCGTGTCGCCCGGCACGACACCTACATCCCCTTCCTCTACGAAACCCAGATGGAAGTGTTGCCCTCTTTCAAAAGCATTCTTAGCAAAGCCGCCGAGATGCTCGACTACTCTCTCGCTTGGCAGAAGCCAGTTGAGGAAGCCGAAGGCTTCGTGATCGTCAACGCCATCGGCTCCAGCCCGTCCGACAAAACCGTCACCATCACCGAGCTGCAAGTGGAGGTTGGCCAGACCGTTAAAGCCGGCGAACTTCTCGCCTCTGTCGAAGCCGATAAAGCGACCATGGAAATTTCCACGCCGATTGACGGCATTGTCGAAGAACTTCTGCTGGCCGAAGGCGATGCGGTCGATGTTGGCACCCCGTTGGCGCGCATTAAAACCGAAGAGACCCATCTGATCAAAAAACCGGTCACCGCCGAGAACCCCGGCACGCCGATTCTCGATAAAATCCGCGCAGCGGCTCCCGTTGCCAAAGCGGCGGTCGCCGCCGAACAGAAACCGGTCATTCTTTCGTCAATCGCCACCGTGCTGGGCTCGCGCAAAGTGCTTAACGAAGAACTGGTGAAACCCGGCGACGAGTGGGATTCCGCCGGAATTCAAAAACGGACCGGCATTACCACCCGCTACTGGATTGACGGCGACCAGGACGTCACATCCATGGCCGTTCAAGCGATGCGTGACCTGCTCGAAAAAGAAAATCTGCAGCCTGCTGATATTGACGCGCTAATCTGCTCGACCGGCACGCCAACCGCAATGACCCCATCGCTGGCCTGCCGTGTCCTGCGCGAATTCAGCCCCGAAAAAGGCGAACTGCTGATGCAAGCGCACGACATAAACGCCGCCTGCTCGGGCTATATGTACGCCCTACAGAACGCATCCGATATTCTGCGCGACGACCCGTCCAAAAAAGTGGTCGTCATCACCGCCGAAACCCTTTCCCCGATGATCAACCCCGACGACCCAAAAACAAGCGTCCTGTTCGGCGATGCGGCAACCGCCTCACTTCTTTCCTGCGAACCGCGCGGCGGCGACATCAACTCGCGGATCAACCGCCCAGTTCTTTCCGCCAAAGGCGTCGCAGACAAAGTGCTCTATGTCCCCAATATGGGCAGCGCGGAAGTCATCAAAATGGAAGGGCTGACCGTTTTCAAAATCGCAGTCAAAAAGATGATCAACATGCTCGAAAAAGCCTGCGTGAACCGCGGTATTAGCGTGGACGACCTCGACATGATTGTGCCGCATCAGGCCAACGAGCGAATCATCGAAGCCATCCGTAAAACGATCCATTGCCCGCCGGAAAAAATGTTCAACCACATCCGTAAATACGCCAACACCTCGTCGAACACCATTCCGTTCGCACTGGCGGAACTGATGCCGAAAACCGACGCCGGGGCCAAGGTCGGCCTAACCGCTTTCGGCGGCGGCTTCACCTTCGGCGCGGCTGTCATCGAAAAGCAGGAAGGCTGAGCCTTCTTTTTCCAAGGATTGACACTCCACTTCGTTGAACCATTCGTTGCGCTCATTATTTACCTTTGGTAAATTATGTTTCCGCCTTGTTCCAACGCGTTGCTGTCGCAGTAGCGCCAGCCTCGCTCGACTTCGTCTTGGGTGGAACTTTTCCGGTCGGTTTTTGCCGCTGCGCTTCTTTGAATCCCTCGTGAACTCGTTATTTTCCTGCGGAAAATTATCTGTCGCTACGCTTGCGGCGGATTATCGGGCAAGAAGACGGCGGGCGTCTTCTTCGGAGAGAAATTTATCTTCCCCAGCGGCTTCGAGGAGCGCTTTGACAACGTCGCCACCGGGGTTGTGCTGCATGTAGAGCCCGGCAATATGCGAAATATAGGCGGTGGAAACGGAGGTTCCCTGCGAGCCGCCAGCGGAACCGGAGGCGATGAGATCGACAAAGTCGCCGCGATTTGAGTAGTCGGTGTACTGTCCATCTTCAGTTCCAGCACCGACGCCGATGACGCCGGGATAGGCGGCGGGATACATGGGGCGGCCGGTGTTTTCGTTGCCGACGGCGGCGACGACGGGGGAGCCGCTACCGATGGCGTAGTTGACGGCGTTCGCGATAAATTGACTGGGCGTTTCGGAGCCCCAGCTGAGGCTGACGGGGCCGTCGCTATTTTCGACGGCGTAAGTCATGGCGTTGATAAGAGTGTAAGAGTCGGCGGAGCCGTCGTCAGCAAAAGCTTTGATGGCGACGACAGGGACGCCCTCCCCGACGGCGGTGTTGTAGGGATCGACTAGGCCGGCGGCGAGTTTGGCCATGAGGGTGCCGTGACCGACGGCATCGGCGGTGAGCGGCGAGCCGGGATTAGTGGCGTCGAAGGCGCTGAGGACGGCGAGCCCGAGGTTTTCGTCGGAGAGCAACCCGGAGTCGAGCACCGAAACCGCAAGGGTTCCGCTCTCGGCGGGAGGAGTCCACTGCTTCGGTGCGCTGCCAGAGCCGTCGCCGGGCAGCAGAGCGGGCAGGTCGTAAACATAATTGGGTTCGGCAAGCGCAATGCTCCCTTCGTTGGCAAGCTGCGCCGCGAGGTCGGGAATGTTGGTTCCCTCCGGCAAAAGGATGCGGTAAACGCCAAGCGCCTCGTTGGCTTCGATGACGGTGCCGCCGGTGCGGGCGAGAAAGGCGCGCAGGTCGTCCATGGAGGAACCGGGCCCGAAGCCGATGAGGATTTCGCGGGCGAGGAAGCGGGCGCGGCCGTCGATGGTGGTGTCGATGCGGCGCGCGGCACGCAACGGACGGGCTTCGGCAGCGAAGCCTTTGCGGAAGACGCGGATTCCAGTGAGGTGGATGCGGGGGCCAAGTGATCCGGTTTCGCGCCGCCAGTCGAGACGGTAGTCAAACGGGGAGATCAACTGGTCGATGACTTTTTCCACGTCCGCATTCTGCCATTCGCCACGAACGGTTTTCTGCACGGCGGGGTCGATCTGCACGTCAACCCCAGCGGCTGCGAAATGTTCCAGCAGACGGGCCAGCGGCTCGTCGTCGGCACGCAGCCAGATGCGATCCTGATCGATCCGGAAGCAGCAGGTTTCGGCCGGCGCGGCGAGCGCGGCGGCTGTCAGCAATAGAAGGGTTAGGTTGCGGAACATGACCGAAACGGTAGCAGGCGGATGAACAAATGGCAACCAGCGCGGTCTAACGGTGCAATTGACGGATTTTCAGGAGAGGCGTATGTTCCGATGGCTATGAAACGGTTGAACTTTCTATTTGCAGCATTGAGCGTGGCGGCGGTTGCAACCGCCGGCGATGAGCTGGATGCCAAGCTGGCAGCGCTGAAGACGCGGACGCAGCGCAATGTATATTCAACCGCGGCCACGCTGGACAATCAGGATCTGGTTGTTCCAAAAGGGCCGACCGATGAAGAGCAGGAGCTCGATGCAAAAATACGGGCGATGGAAAAGGAACTGGACTCGGACTCCGCGGTGCTCCGCCAGACCGCCGGACCGCGTCGAGTCACACTACTGCCTCAACCAAGTGAGGAAAACAAAAACTGGCTGACCCCTTCCTTGCTTGATGATGCCGGGTCTAGGACTTCACCTTTTGATGAAGAAGAGTCGTCGTGGATTACAGAGGAGCTGACTCGGCTGGAAAATGCGCGGCTGGGAAAAGAGACGCAGGCCGACGAACAGAAACGGATCGATCAGGGCTTACAAGAGTCAATAGGACCGGCTGATGCAATGCAGTATGATCCGCTCCAGAGCTACACTGAAAGTCTCCAGAGTTTTATTTCCGGATACACACCAACGAAAGAGGAGCCGATATCCCCGCTGCAAAATTTCCAGCGTCAACCCCGCCTGTTCCAGACGTCCGAGAGCGATCTGTATCGAACCGACCTGCAACAAACATCCACATTCGGCACGCAATCCTCTTTCTCGACAACAACAGAGTCCCCGCTTCAGCAAAGCCGCTTCTCGTTCCCGAGAAGGCAGTCGGAAGAATTCTCGTTCGGGAATACGCCATCGAAAACGCCGAAATTCAAATCGAGCTGGGATGTGCTGAATACAGATTCGTTTCCGCCGATCAGAAAGAAGTTTCAAACCTCGCCGTTGCTCAGCTCCGATCCGTTCGAAGATGACTTCATGGGCAAGCCGAAGAAAAGCATCTGGGACGATTAATCGTCGTCCCCACCCTCGAGCATTTTCAGCGCTTCCTGAGCGAGGATAATTTTTATTCGTTGCGCCTGAAAAGATTCCACCGTTTCTTTCGACGGCGGCGGCCTCCTCAGAGAAAGCAATAACAGCGCATGATCGGTCGACCGCCGCGCTTTGTCATAATCACCGGCCACATAATAGGTCTCCGCCAACGTATTCCACATAGATGCGTTCTTCGGCGCGGACATGATGGCTTCGCGAGCGTGCCGCAACGCTTTTTTCACGTTTCTAACATCAGGCACCGTGGCATAGCACCAAGCAAGGTTGTTGTGCATCATCGGATTTTCCGGGTAAAGCTCGAACATCTTCTCAAAGATTTTGATGGCGTCCGCATAGCGCTCCATGCCGACGTACAGCGTGCCCTGACGAAACAGAATATCCTCATTGTCCGGATCAACTTCCAGCGCGCGCAGGTAGGCCCGCTCGGCGTCTTCGAATTCTCCTTCGTCGGTGTATTTCAGGCCGGCCGACACAAAAAATCTCAACTTCGAATCAACGACCTGATTCGTAGTGACCGTCTCCTCGTCAGACTCTGGCACCCCGATCTGCCCTTCTTTAAACCCGTCGGTGATGATGGACGTGGTCGGCAGGCTGTTTTTCGATCTCACTTTCTCAGAGTCGACGCTGACGTCTAGGTCCATCGTCGTATTTGTTGAGTCGCCCAACAACGACATCTCCTGCGCCGCCGCCGACAGAATCAGCCCAAATCCGAATAAAATAAGGTAGCTTTTTTTCATCATAAACATCACATCGTTTTAACCGTCACCTTCACCACGGCTGGTTCGATTTTTTCCACCTGAATTCCCGGCGGCATATCCACCCGCACCGGCACTTCATAATCGGTCGATTCCGTCAACTCGGTGCAGTCGACATACAAGTATATCTCTCGCGCATTCAAATTCTCAAGTCGCTGAGGACTTCCCCGCAAAATCACAGCCACTCTCTCCGGCCGGATCTTCACAGTCCGAGTATCATCCGACGCGAGCAACGGACGCACTTCATTTTTTTCGATCCGTCTTGTTGCCACATGCTCCACCAACGTCACCTCAACAGAAACCCGATCAGGGATGGCCGTCCACGGCTGCCCATTAACAGCAACCCCCACATGGGTTTGAAACGTGTTGTAGCGACCGTCCAGACGGATCGGCACCGTACGAACCTGTTCCATATCCAGTAGCCGCTGCTCCGCACCGCGAATCCGAATAGAGGCTGGATTGCAAACCGCGTTCTCCAACTGGATGCCATCAGGAAGCTGCCCTTCGTAGGCGGCTTTCACCGGCAAAACCCGCTCAACCTCCCGGTCAACAATCACATCCACATCCGCCGGATAGAAATGAACCGCATGCGCACGCGACGGGGCTTTCACATAGCGGGGCGCAAACTTGATCGTCTGGCGCATCCGATCCGTGCGATCCGACATATCCAGCTCCACCGAAACCTGTTCACGACTGATAAATCGGATGTCATCGCGCGATCCGCGAAAACGGATACTCACCACATCGGTTGATTGGTCGAGCACCGCACGACCGTCCCCAGTTGTAATCGTCACCGGAACATCCGAAATCACCACTTCAAAACTTGTGCTCTCGCGAATTCCCTGCCAGACCGCGAATGACAGCACAAGGCAGAAGAGCTTCAACATCCAGTTGCGAGTCACAGTTCCCCACAGCGGGGACAAATTAGACCCGACCAACCGCTGAAAATTATTTTTCAGCTTATCGTTCATCGGATCCCTCCCCGAAAATAAAACTCATCTGCCCGCGACTGGAATACTCACGCTGTGCCATCCGCCGGAGCCCGCCGGTTTCGCGCCCAAGGAACCTCGAAAGAATCCGACGCAGATGCGGACCGTCAAATCCACGCTTCAACCGGCCATTGTAGGCAATCGAAATCACCCCGGTTTCCTCGGAGACCACAATCACGATCGTATCGGATTCCTCCGTCATCCCGATCGCCGCCCGATGGCGGGTCCCCAAATTACGGGCAATCTCATCATTTTGCGTCAGCGGAAAAACACACCCCGCCGCCGCGATGCGGTCTTCGCTGATAATCACCCCGCCGTCATGCAGCGAAGTGCCAGGGTAAAACAGCGTCATCAGCAGCTCGGCCGTCACATCGCTGTTGAGCGAAGTTCCGGTGTCCTGAATCACCTTGGTTCCCACTTCGCGTTCAATCGCGATCAGCGCACCGATTTTACGCGAAGCCATCATCTGCACCGCATCGCTAATCGGATCGGCCAGTGCTTTACGCGCCTTGGACACCACAAAATTTCCCTGCCGCCCGAGCCGCGCGAGCGCACGACGGATTTCCGGATGAAAAATCACGATCAGCGCCAGCGCCAAAAACGCCATCAGCTTCTGCAACAGAAAGTTAAGCACCGGCAAATTGGAAAACTTTGTCGCAGTGATCAGGATGATAAAAAGAATGATCACCCCGGTCATAATGGCGGAGCCGCGCGTGCCGCGGAAAAACTTTAAAAGATAATAGAAAACCGTCGCGAGAATCAGAATCTCGAGCAGGCCGGTCCAGCCGGGATTTTCTATGCTACTTAGCCAGTTCATCTATGCGCTCCTTAGAAGGCGCAGTGTATCCACAAGCCGGATTGCATCGCAAGATTCCTTTACATCATGCACCCGTAAAATCCGGGCCCCGTGCATCACCGAAACAACCGCCACCGCCAAACTTCCCGCCAGCCGCTCGTCGACCTCGCGGCCGAGAAGCCGCCCGAAAATACTCTTGCGGCTGATGCCGATCAGCACCGGACGCCCCGCCGCCGCCAGCTCGCCAATGCCATTGAGCAGCGCCAGATTGTGTGCGTCCGTTTTGCCAAACCCGATGCCCGGGTCGAGCGCGATCTGCGCGGCGAACACCCCTTTGGACTCCGCGAGCGCCGCCCGCTCCTCCAGAAAGTTCCGAACATTGGAAACCACATCGTCGTAGCGCGGATTGTCCTGCATCGTCTCCGGAGAACCCTGCATATGCATCAGCACCAACCCCGCGCCGCTCTCCGCGGCCACCGTCGCCATGGCGGAGTCGCCCAGCGCCGATACATCGTTGATGATATCCGCACCGGCGGCCAGCGCCGCGCGGGCGACCTCCGCCTTCTGCGTATCGATCGAAATCAAAACGTCTGATTGCTCGCGCAATTTTCCAATGATTGGAACCGTGCGCTCAATTTCTTCCAATGGTTGGACAGGCGTCGCGGCGGGACGGGTCGATTCTCCGCCGATATCGATGATATCGGCCCCCTCTTCCACCATCTGCAAAGCGCGCTCCACCGCTTTTTCCAAACCTTGAAACTTTCCGCCGTCCGAAAACGAATCGGGCGTCGCATTGAGAATACCCATCACCTGCGTGCGAGCCTCGCAATCGATTTCCCGCCCGCGGCAGTTCCAGAGTTGTGGAGTTTTTCCAATCATTGAAAAAATCGTACGCAATTTTTCCACCCATTGGAAGCAACTGCACTTGTATTTCGAACGGGAGGCTTTGGTTTTGGGGCTTGAATTCTGAACCCGTCAAATTGAGCCGGTATATCGCGCAACACAAAGGCAACATTGCGCTGACCATGCTGTGCGCTCTAGTGACGGTAGGCCGACCTGCTCATGGAACCGTTACCTTTTCGGATGGATATTGTCTTTGCCTTCCCTTGACAAGCGAAGCAATAGCAGGGACGTTGGTGCAGCAAACCGATCAGACAATTATAGCGATTAGATATGAAGATAAACTTTTGGAACGGAAACAAATCGAATGCACGGCAAGTGTATGAATACAAGGTCCTAGAGACCACTTTGGCGGCTACCGAACAGGCGTATGGCGATTGGACGCTAGGGAATGATTGTACAGATTTCCCAACGATCGAAGGGGAAGCGAGCGTATTCCGATCAAAAGGGTTTGATGTATTCGCAACGGTTGCGGGTAATCCGAAGCTGGCCAACGAACGCAAGATTGTCATCAATGCCCCGCTGATGAAGGGATTGCTTGGGTATCGGCTGCTGATCGTTCGCGAAGGCAATCTGCCCCAATTCGCAGAGGTGAGCACGGCCAGTCAAATGCAAAAGCTTGCTTTGGGAATTCCGTTTAGCTGGGCCGATGCCGCCTTGTTCCGCTTCAATGGGTATCGCGTGGTAGAAGGAGGGACCTATGACGAACTGTTCGAGCGCTTGAAGTCAGATGAGTTCGACTATGTGTCTCTTGGCGCCAACGAGGTTGAGGAAGCGTTCGAGGCGCGGGCGTTTCCGGTGGGAGGCATGAGTCTTGAGGCCTCGATATTGATCTATTATCCGTTCCCGTTGCTGTTTTACGTCAATCCGGATCGGCCTGAATTGGCGAAACGAATCGAAGAGGGACTCGATCGCATCATTAAAAACGGCGCCTTGGATCGTCTTTTCGAAGAGCAGTATGGCGATCTGGTCGCGCGCCTGCGCTTGAAGGATCGCAATATGTTCCGTCTGGAAAACCCGAATCTATCCGAAGAATTGGCCGCGGTCATGAGTACATACTAGCAGAACCGGACGACCCAAGAGCTTCCTTCTGGACAGACGGAACAAAAGTTTCTAAAGTTCGGGCGTTGCGTCCGAATGGTCGGGCGGAATAACCAAACAAAGGAGAGCACGATGCAGATCCTGAAAATCATCCTCGCAATCATCCTTCCGCCCGTTGCAGCTTATATGCAGGTCGGAGCCACCAAACACCTCTGGATTAATATTATCCTGACGCTCCTCTGGGGCATTCCGGGCATGATCCATGCCCTCTGGCTGGTGCTGACCAATCAGTCGGGCGCTGCGCCAGCCGCCGCGCCGCCACCCGAACACGCACCGCCACCGCCGTCTTTCGCCGGCGATAATGACTGACCCAAAAGCCCGGAGCTCCCGCTCCGGGCTTTCTTTTTGCCGTTCCCTTCGGGGCTCAGGCCCAACCCTTGGAAAAAATTTCTGTCGTTTTTACAAGGGTTGGAAGGATTTAGGCAAAAAGTTCCAATGGTTGGAAACTCCGGCCTTTTCCCCTTCAGCCGAATCGGTAAGATGGACAGTCTGACGCCATGAAAACTGTTCCATTCTGCCATCTTCATTTTCACACGCAATACAGCCTGCTCGACAGTGCCTGTAAAGTGGGCGAAGTAATGGAAACCGCACAGGCGCTGGGCCAAGAGTATGTGGCGATTACCGACCACGGCAACCTGTACGGCGCAGTGGATTTCTATAAGAAGGCCTTCGCTGCGGGCATCAAGCCAATTATTGGCTGTGAGGTGTACATTGCCCGCAACGGGATGGATGAGAAGAGCTCGCAGTCCGACAATATGCATCTGGTATTGCTGGCGGAGAATAACGCCGGCTACTCGAATCTGATGCGTCTGGTTTCGCTCAGCCACCTAGAGGGATTCTACTATAAACCGCGCATGGATAAAAAACTGTTGCGGCAATACAGCGGCGGACTGATCGGGCTCTCCGCCTGCCTGAAGGGCGAAGTGACGGAAGCCTGCGCCGAGGGCGCGGTCGATAAGGCGGTCGAGCTGGCTAAGGAGTATTCCGATATTCTGGGGCCGAACAATTTTTATCTGGAAATTCAGGATCACGGTATGCCGGAGCAGAAGGAGGCCAATAAGCATATTCTAGAGGTGGCGAAGATCACCGGCCTGCCGTTGGTGGCGACCAACGATGTGCACTACATCAAACAGGCCGACCACGAGGCGCATGATGTATTGATCTGCTTGCAACAGGGCCACCTGCTCTCCGACGAAAACCGGATGCGCTACCCCGGCGACCAGTTCTATATGAAAAGCGGCGCGGAAATGCAGCGGCTCTTTCCCGATCAGCCGGAGGCTCTGAGCAACACCGTCGAGATTGCCAAACGCTGCAATGTGGAGTTCGAGTTCGATCTGCCCGCCGAACGCCTGCACTTCCCGGCCTTTTTCCCGCTGCCGGAGGGCATGACCAAAGAGGAACATCTGGTCGAAATCGGCAAACGCGGCCTCGAAAAACTCTATGAACTGGAAGACTTCGATAATCCGGTCGATGAGCACGGTCAGAAGGTCAAAGATCAATTCGAGTATGAAGTGGCGATTATCAAAAAGACCAACTATGTGAACTACTTCCTTGTAGTGGCCGACTTCATTCAGTGGGCAAAAGACAACGGCATCCCAGTCGGCCCGGGCCGCGGATCGGGCGCCGGCTCCATTCTGGCCTACGCGATGGGCATCACCGCGATCGATCCGCTGAAGTACAACCTAATTTTCGAACGGTTCCTCAACCCGGACCGCGTCTCGCCGCCCGACTTCGATATCGACTTCTGCCCCACCCGCCGCCAGGACGTCATCAAATATGTCCGCAATAAATACGGCGAGGATTGCGTTGCGCAGATCATCACCTTCGGAACGCTCGGTGCCAAAACCCTGATGCGCGACATCGGCCGCGTGCTCAACATCCCGCTGTCGGACTGCGACCGCATCGCCAAACTCATTCCGGACATGACCAAAAACCTGCAGTCCGCGCAAAAGGAGAGTCCCGATTTCAAACGCGCCTGCCAAAGCGATCCAATCGCCCGGCAGATCATGAAATATGCCCCGCGTCTCGAAGGCCTGCCGCGCCATACGGGAATGCATGCCGCCGGCGTGGTCATCGGCGAAAAACCGCTCATCGAAATTATCCCGCTCACCAAAGAGCGCAAAGAGGGCATGACGGTTGTCCAGTTCGAAAAAGGACCTACTGAGGAGATCGGCCTGCTCAAGATGGACTTTCTGGGGCTGAAAAACCTGACAATTATTCAGGAGACCCTCGAGCATATAGATAAAAATCACGGCATTCTGCTCGATCCGATGGGCCTACCGCTCGACGACCCGAAAACCTTCGAGCTGTTCTGCAAGGGCGACACCGCAGGCGTGTTCCAGTTGGAAAGTCCCGGCATGCGCGACACCCTGCGCCAGATGAATCCGGACTGTTTTGAAGACATCATCGCGGTGCTCGCGCTCTACCGACCGGGGCCGATGCAATTCATCCCAACTTATAACAAACGCAAGCACGGGCAGGAAAAAGTCAAATACGACCACCCGATTCTTGAGCCCATCCTGAAAGAAACCAACGGGATTATTGTCTACCAAGAGCAGATTCAGCAGGCGGCCCGCGATCTCGCCGGCTTCTCGCTGGGCGAAGGAGACATCCTGCGCCGCGCGATGGGTAAAAAGAAGCCTGAGGTGATGGACAAGCAACGCGGTAAGTTTGTGGAAGGCTGTAAAAAAACCAACGACATCCCGGCCAAACTCGCCAATAAAATTTTCGATAACATCGCCAAATTCGCGGAGTACGGGTTCAATAAATCGCACTCCACCGCCTACGGATTCATCTCCTTCCAGACCGCCTACCTCAAGGCACACTATCCCGAAGAATTCATGGCCGCCCTGCTCTCTGCTGAAATGGGCACCCCCGACAAACTTGCATCGGTACTGGCCGAGACCCGCGAAATGGGCATCGATATCCGGCCGCCGAGCGTCAACGAATCGATCGCCCGCTTCCGCCCGGTCAAAGGCGCGGTTCACTTCGGGATGACCGGCATTAAAGGCGTCGGCGGCGGGGCCGTCGAGGCGCTCGTCGCCGAGCGCGACGCCGGTGGCCCCTATACAGGTCTGATCGATTTCTGTAGCCGGGTCGACTCGCATGCGTTTAACCGCAAGGCCCTCGAAAGCCTCGTCAAATGCGGCACATTCGACTTCACCGGCATGCACCGCGCACGGCTTTTCGAAGGAATCGAAACGGCCTTGGCCCGCGCGGCAGAGGCTGCGAAAGACCGCGCCAGCGGACAAGGCAACATGTTCGACATGATGGACGGCGCGAAAGAAAAAACCGCCGGCGACGATGAACTGTCCGATGTCGCCCCGTGGCCCGAAAGCGAAATGCTCGCGGCCGAAAAAGATCTGATCGGCTTCTACATTTCCGGCCACCCACTCGCCGTGCACGAATGGACGCTCAACACCTTTGCCCTGCAGCGAATCGGCAAGTTCGACGAACAGACCGAACGGCTCGAAAAAGGCGAAAAAGAGATTTACGTGCGAATCGGCGGACTGGTCGACCAGTACCGCAAGGTCTTCACCAAAAAAGACCCGCCCCGCCCCTACGCCCGGTTTATCATCGAAGGGCTCGAAGGCGCCATCAACGTCGTGGTCTGGCCGGATGATTTCCAAACCCTGGAAAAATATTTAGACGACGGCAATGCAGTGATGGTTGGCGGAAAGCTAGCGCTCGACTTCCGCGAATCGATCGAAATTCAGGTGGCGGAACTCATCCCGCTCTCTGCCGCTGGCAGAACCTTTGCCCAGAAGGTCAGCATCCACCTGACCGAAACAGCCGTCAGCAAAGAACATCTCCAGGCGATTCAGGAAATCATCGCGCGCAACCCGGGCATCACACCGGTCTCCATTTGCATCCTTCTCGACAGCGGCGAAAAGGTGTTCATCAAAACGCACCGCGACCTATACGTCGAGGCGACTCAGCAACTGGGGCACGAGCTCGAACAGCTGCTGGGCGAAGACTCCGTCTACATCGAATCCCGTCAGCAGCCGTTGCTACGCCCGCCCGCCCGCCGCAAATGGCAAAAACGATAAAGCTTCCAATCATTGGAAAAAATACCGCCCGGTTTTCCAATGATTGGAAACTTGTAACCCAGAACACGAAACCTGAGACTGCCTCCTCATGAAACACCGTCCTAAACATGTTGTTGAGTACGTGCTACTACGCGGGCTGCTCGGCCTCGTTAATGTACTGCCCCTACGCGCGGCGCTGGCCGTCGGCTGGCTGGTCGGCGTGTTTTTCTTTTATGTCATGCGCTTCCGCGCCGTTGAGGCGCAGCGGCGAATTCATCAGGTGTTCGGCGACCGCTTCTCCGCTAAAGAGCGCAAACGCATCGCGTGGCTCTCGTTCCGCAATCTCTGCTTCAATGCGGTTGAGGCCGCCCGCTTCCATAAACTGACGCTAGAGAAAATCAGGAGCATGCCGCTCTATGAACAGATGGAGCAGGTGCAGAAGTTTCACCGCGAAACCGGCCCACTGGTTTTCACCACCGCCCACATGGGCAACTGGGATCTCGCCGGCGTCGCCGCAAAACTCGACGGCCTGCCGATCTTTTCCATCGCCCGCCGTCAGAAAAACCCGCTGACCGACGAGCTGCTCAACAAAATGCGCAGCGCCACCGGCATGGAGGTGGTTCTCAACGACTCGCGCATTCTGCAAAACATAGTGAAAAAACTCAAAGCCGGGGAAGTGCTCGCCATTCTGCCGGATGTTCGTTCACGCGAATCCGACCTGAAGGTCCACTTCCTCAACGGCACCGCCAGCCTCGGCGCCGGAACCGCTATCTTCGCGCAAATGGCCAAATGTCCCATCCTGCCCGTCGTCGTGACTCGTAATGGCTGGACCCGCCACGAAGCCAAGGTGTTCGACCCCATCCGCCCGAACCCCGAGGTGAACAAAACGGAAGATCGTCAGCGGATCATGCAGGAACTGATTTCGGTTCTCGACGCGGAAATTCAGGCGCACCCAGAGCAGTATTTCTGGTTCAACAAGCGCTGGGTATTAGATCCGGTTCGCATCGACACTGCGAACGGATCTAAATGACAAAACATCCGAATAGCCAAAATTCGAGATTGAATTCGCGACCTTGGAAACCCAACAATCCATCACTCCGCTAATCCATTATTCCATTCTTACTTTATCCACCCGCCGCCAAGGCATTCGGTGTCGGAGAAGACGACGGCGGCCTGGCCGGGAGTAAGGGCGAACTGGGGTTCGTCAAAGGTAACGCGGAATTCGGTGTCGCTGATTTTTTCGATGGTGGCGGGCGCGCCGGAGTGGCCGTAGCGCGGTTGGACTGTAAAGGCAGAATGACCCACAGGATCTTGTAGGATAGGCTTCTCTGTATTCAGAGAGCCTGTGTCCACCACACGCTCCCGAATACGGGAAGCGTGTCCTACAATACAATCCGGAAAACTTCCCGAGATCCAGTGGGCGTCGATGACGAGGCATTCGGACTGCATGACTTTTTCGCGCGGCGAGAGGGTGATGATGTTGGCGTCGGCGTCGATATCGCTGACATAGACGCGCTCGCCGGTGGCGACGCCGGTACCGCCGCGCTGCCCGACGGTGAAGCGGTGAATGCCGTCGTGTTCACCAAGCTCGTTGCCCTCGTCATCGAGAACTTTGCCCGGCTTTTTTACATCCGGTGCGCGGCCTTCAACAAATTCGGCGTATTTGCCGGCTTCAACAAAGCAGAGATCCTGACTTTCGCCGCGCGGGATGATCGGCAGGTTGTGGTCGTCGGACCATTTTTTGACTTCGGGCTTGGTCCAACCACCGAGCGGAAAAGCGATGTGCGCGAGCTGCTTTTGCGAGAGGCGGTGCAGGAAGTAGGACTGATCCTTTTTGGGATCGATCGCGCGCAAGAGATGGAACTGTCCGTCGCGCTCTTCGATTTGCGCATAGTGGCCGGTGGCGAGAATGTCGCAGTCGAGCTGCGCGGCGCGGTCGAGCAGGAAGCCGAATTTGATGAACTGGTTGCAGGAAATGCAGGGTGACGGAGTGACGCCTGCGGCGTAGCCATCGACAAACGGTGAAACAACGTGCTGCTCGAAACGGTCCTGCGCGTTGACGACGTAGTGGCGAATGCCGAGTGCGGCGCAAACCTTCTGCGCGCGGGCGACGTCTTCGAGCGAGCAACAGCGCGAGCCCTCTTTCCACATGTGGGCGGTGAGGCCAATGACTTCCCACCCCTGCTCTACCAGCAGAGCCGCCGCCACAGAACTGTCCGTGCCACCGCTCATTCCGACTGCCACACGCTTCTTCATTTGGTTTCATCCGGTTCAATGTGAACAGTGACATCGGCGACCGACGGGCCCTCTTCGAGCAGTTTGTGCTGTATCATGGTGGCAATGTCGTGGCTCTTGCGAACCGTCATTTCGGGATCGACTTCCGCATGCAGATCAACGAACCAGCCGGAGCCGACGCGGCGGGTGCGCAGGCGATGAATGGAGCTAACGCCGGGTATGGACTGCACCAGTTCCGTGATCTCCCGAAGGTCCTCTTTGCTGGCCCCGTGATCCATCAATTCGGAAAGAGCCGGGGAGGCAATATCCCAGGCGACTTTCAAAATGAGGATGGAAACAATCAGCGCGCCAACCGAGTCGAGGAACGCCCACTTCGGGTTGGCGGACGCAGCGGCCACGGCGACTAGCGCGGGAATGGAGCTGAGCGCGTCGCTGCGGTGATGCCACGCGTTGGCGATCAGCGCCGACGAGTGAATCCGCTGGCCGACGACACGCGTCCGGCGAAAGAGCAGTTCTTTGGCAAAAATCGAAAGCAGCGGACCGAACAGCGCAATGAAAAGCGGAGGACACTGCGGCTCGCCGCCAAGATGCTGGATTTCCCGCCAACCCAGACCGAGCGCCACCGCGGCCAAAACCGCACTGATCAGCAGCGTCACCACGGTTTCGATCCGCTGATGCCCGTAGGGGTGCATTTCATCGGCCGGAGCCGACCAAAATTTAATACCGATCAGAACGAGCAGGTCGGTGCCCATATCCGACAGACTGTGCACCGCATCGGCAACGACCGCCTGTGAATGGCCGACAATCCCCAGAAAAAACTTAACACCAGACAGCAGCAGGTTCACCACCAACCCAATGGCGGTGATGCTGCGAGCCTGTTCAGATGACGGTTTTGAATTCACAGCCCAAAACCCTACCTCGCATGTGGAATGAATTAAACTGAAATGAATGATGAAAAACAATAAACACGGGGATTAAACGGGGGTTTGGCGTGGAAGTTTTTCCAATCATTGCAAAAAGATTGGAGCCAGTGGAGGGAGTCGAACCCCCGACCAATTGATTACAAATCAATTGCTCTGCCACTGAGCTACACTGGCTTAAAATTCTCTTTTCTTCATGCCGCCGGTCATATTCTCAGCCCCGACCACCCCGAAGGTTCGGGGTGCTCTGCCACTGAGCTACACTAGCCCAAAAATGCTTTGTCCACCTGAAACGGTTTCAAAAAAGAGGCGGGATTATGCGAAATTTAGAAGGAAAGTCAAACGCGGAAAATCACTAACCGCGTTTATAGCCCGGCCGATGATGCCGCAGGTGGCTGAATCCGAAGCGGGAAAAAGCCACGATGAACAAAAGCAGCACCGCCACCGAAGTTAAAATAAGGATAAACAATCCGCGGCTCGTCGGGAGATGGGCGTCCTCAATAAAGAAATAGGCAGAGAGCAATCCGCCGATAACCGCAACGAATATCGCTGTGACAATCAAACTTCGATAAGGCCGAAGTTTGAACATCGGCACTCTGTCTCCCATGATAGCCATATTGGTTCGTCCGTTTCCTCTGATTGCAAAGCCTGTTATAAAGCACAATTCGTGCCCAGAGAAATTCTTTCTTTAAAAATTTAATATGTGTTCGGATTTGTAGGTATATTCGCCCATCTCTTAAACAAAACTGGCCCGCTGTTTTCTCAGAAAAAAGAATCCGACCTATGACTTCACTGCCACGGCGGCACGGGCGAAAGCGCCGCGTTAAACCGCTTAATCAATTCGTCCTGATAGGCTCCGGCAAACGTTCCGTTTTGCAAACGCCCGAGCGCGACGTCACGCAGCTCGATCCAACTGGCGATTTCATCACCGGGAATGATCGGAAAGAAAACACAACCAACCGCCTGCGCCGCTTCGAGGTCGCCTAGCGCATCCCCGACCATCACAATTTGTTCCAACGCATAGCGTCCCACCGCCGCACGGGTCAGCGACTCCGCCTTCGACCCCAGTTCCGCCCCCGCGATCACATCAACAAATTTTTCCAGCCCTGCATTGCGCCATTCGCGCACCAGCGCCTCCTCCGTCGTCTGCGAAACCACAATCGCATCCGCCGCGCCACGGATTTTTTCCAAACATTGGAAAACCTCGTCAAACACCGGAATCGGCGGCAACTCTGAAATTCGGCGGCTCATCTCCGCGCTCCACTCCAACACCTTTTTAAGCTCTGCGTCATCGCGCTTCGCCAACTCCGCCATACTCAACGGAACGCCCGAATTCACAAACACCTCCAAAGAGGCCGTCTCGATTTGCGCAGTACCGCTCTCATTCAATGCCTGGAAAATCCGAAGAATCAACTGAAAGCGATTGAGCCCGCGCCACGGAGAATAGAGCCCCACCCATTCACAAATACGCCGCGCATCATCCGCCACATCCTCTAGACCCCAAAACTCAAGTATGCCGTCATGAAAAACTCGCTGCTTCATCGTCATGCTGTCGAACACGCAGCCGTCCGAATCGATACCGAAAAAGAGGTCGTGTTGAGGCTGAAAATCGACTAAATCCTGCTGAGAATAGGTTTCTTTCATGCGCGACAAGCTACCCGTTTGCCTCCGCTCTGTCCAGAGGCAGGCTGAGCCGACACCCAACTTTTCCAACCCTTGGAAAAAGTTTACCCCTCCGCGCGGTCGTTTCCCCATTCGCGCAAAGTAGCGTTCATTTGTGGTTCGTAAAAACGCCCAGCTCGGCGCTGCTCCTTTTTTTCGTGGTTTTTTGTGTTTTTTGTGGCTATTTTCTCTCCCTCTTTAACGAAAGGTTTTTGGAATGAAGGTACTGGTTGTAGGCAATGGCGGACGCGAACACGCGCTCTGCTGGAAACTCAAAAACGATTCGCGCCCGCCCGAGCTCTTCTGCGCACCCGGCAATGCCGGCACCGCCGAGCTCGGCACTAACCTCGACTTAAGCGCCACCGATGTGGCTGGAATCACCGCCTGGGCCAAAGAAAATAAACCCGACCTGACCGTGATCGGCCCGGAAGCGCCGCTATGCGCCGGACTAACCGATGTTCTTGAGGAAGAAGGCTTCCGCGTGTTCGGACCCAACCGGACCGCCGCCGAGCTTGAAGGCAGCAAGCAGTTTGCTAAAGAAATCATGAAAGCCGGCGGCGTTCCGACCTCTGAGTACGCCGTTTTTACCGATGCCGAAGAGGCTTGCGAATATGTCCGCGAGCAAGGCGCGCCGATCGTCATCAAGGCCGACGGACTAGCCGCCGGCAAAGGCGTCACCGTTGCCGAAACGGTAATGGAGGCAGAAATTGCCATCCGGGATGCGCTCGCCGGAGCCTTTGGCAGCGCCGGTAGCCGCGTGGTAATCGAAGATTTCCTCGTCGGCGAAGAAGCCTCCATCCTCGCTCTGATCGACGGCGAACACGTCGAATTGCTCGCCTCCTCACAGGATCACAAGCGTGCGTATGACGGCGACACCGGCCCCAACACCGGCGGCATGGGTGCCTACTCCCCCGCCCCGATCGTCACCGACGCCGTGCTCGAAAAAGTCCGCACCGAAATTTATGATCGCACACTAGCCGAGCTCAAGAAGCGCGGCATCACCTATAAAGGCGTTCTATACGCTGGACTGATGATCAACAACGGTCAGCCAAGCGTCGTTGAATTCAACTGCCGCTTCGGCGATCCGGAAACGCAGGTCGTGCTCTCCCGCTGGGACGGCGACATCCTGCCCGCGCTCGAAGCGTGCGTCGACGGAACCCTCTCCGACGATTTGATCGGTTGGAAACCGGAACCTTCCGTCTGCGTCGTCATGTCCGCCGGCGGATACCCCGGCAGCTATGCCAAGGGCGAAATGATCTCCGGCTTGGATGCCGCCAACGAAGGCGCAGCCGTCTTCCACGCCGGCACCGCACTCAAAGACGGCAAGGTCGTCACCGCCGGCGGCCGCGTCCTTGGCGTCACCGCGCTCGGAACCGACTTGCGCAACGCCGTCGACAACGCCTATGCCGCCGTCGAAAAAATCTCGTGGAAGGACGCCTTTTACCGTAAAGATATTGCCCACCGCGCACTTTAAAAAATAAGGAGAAGCACCAATGGCTAAAACACAGGTAGCAATCATCATGGGAAGCGCCAACGACTGGGAAGTCGTCGAGCACTGTTTCCAAACATTGGAAGAATTCGAAATCACACCTGAAGTGAAAGTGATGAGCGCGCACCGCACGCCGCACGAAGCGTGCGAGTTCGCGGAAAACGCTGCGAAGAACGGATTTAAGGTAATCATCGGCGCAGCCGGCGGCGCGGCGCATCTGGCCGGCGTACTGGCCGGGCACACCACCCTGCCAGTGATTGGCATCCCGATGCCGGGCTGGTCACTCGATGGACTGGACTCGCTGCTCTCGACCGTACAGATGCCAAAGGGCGTTCCGGTCGCCACCGTTGCCATCGGCAAAGCCGGTGCGATTAATGCCGCGATCCTCGCGGTACAAATGCTGGCGCTCTCCGATGCGAACCTCAAACGCAAGCTGGTCGCCTTCAAAAAGAAAATGCACAAAGAGGTTCTGAAATCGAACGCCGACCTGCAAAAGAAGATTCATGGCTGAAATCATCCAGATTGATGCCGACAGGCCCGATGCGAAAATTATCCGCCGGGCCTGTGCGCTTTTAGAAGCGGGCGAGCTGGTCGGCGTGCCGACCGAAACCGTCTACGGCATTGCCTGCGATCCCGAACATCTGGGGAAACTCTACGCCGCCAAAGAGCGCGACCGCGACAAGCCGATTGCCCGACTCGCCGCCAGCCTAAAACAGGTGGAGGCGCTCGGCGCGGATTTCGGCCGCGACGGCAAAGCGCTGGCTCAAAAATACTGGCCCGGCCCGCTGACCCTCGTGCTCAATACTCCCGACGGTCCGACCGGCTTCCGCGTTCCGGCGCACGAAGTGCCGCTCGCACTCGCCCGCGCCTTCGGACGGCCCATCGCGCTAACCAGCGCCAACAAAAGCGGCGGCACCGATGCCTTAAACGCCCAAGAGGCTTTCCAATGCTTGGAACTGGCTAGGCCATCTTTTAGGGCTTCGCCGGGTTCCGAAGAAACTTTTTTCCAAACATTGGAAAATCCTGTGTCGCTCTATCTCGACTCCGGCGAGTGCATCGGAAAAACACCGAGCACGGTTATCCAAATTCTGCCTGTCCTGAGCGAAGTCGAAGAGGGACACGAAACGAAGATTTTGCGCGAAGGGGCGGTTTCCGCCGAAGAGTTAAAAAAGGTGATCCTATGAAAAAGCTGATTTTTGTCTGCACGGGAAATACCTGCCGCAGCCCGATGGCGGAGGGGCTGCTGAAAGCCTTGCTGCCCGACGATTGCGGGTGGGAGATTTCGTCCGCCGGAGTCTGCGCTGCGAACGGCTGGCCGGCCAGCGACCACTCGGTGGAAGCCCTGCGCGAAAAGGGCATCGATATTTCGGATATCACTTCGCGAACACTAACGCCGGCGCTGATTGCTGAAGCGGATCTGCTCGTCACGATGACAGAGGGCCACCGGCAGGCGATCCTGGCGGTTGCCCCGGAAAGCGAAGGCAAAGTTTTCTTGCTAAAATCGTTCGGAGTCGCAAAATGCGCGGCTGATATTGACGACCCGGTCGGGGGGCCACTGGAACTCTACTGTCGCGTACGCGATGAAATTGAGGCGGCTCTACCCGACCTGATTCTTTATATAATGGAAAAAAGGACTTAAAAATGAAAATTGCAATTGGCGCCGACCACGGCGGATTTGAACTGAAAGCTAAATTTGTTGACGCGCTGAAGGCCAAAGGCATTGAGGTTGAAGACTGCGGCACCAACAGCTCCGACTCCTGTGATTACCCAGATTACGGTGCCGAAGTGGCCCGCCGCGTTTCGCAGGCCGAAGCGGATCAGGGAATTCTGATCTGCAACACTGGCATCGGCATGAGCATCACCGCCAATAAGTTTCCGCGCGTACGCGCCGCCGTCTGCTGCAATGTGGAAATGGCCACCCTGACCCGCATCCACAATGCCTCCAACGTCTTGTGTCTCGGTGCCAATAACACCGACGAAGCCATCGCACTTGATATCCTCGAAGCCTGGCTGACCAACGAGCCGGACACCGCGGGTCGCCACGGCCGCCGTGTCAAAAAAATCAAAGCCTTCGGCAAGAGCACCAGCGATGCCATCGCCCTCTACGAATCCGATCCGGAAATCTATAAAATTGTCCGTGACGAAAACATCCGCCAGAAAAACAACATCGAGCTGATCGCCTCCGAAAATATCGTCAGCCAATCCGTGCGCGAAGCACAGGGATCGCGCCTGACCAATAAATACGCCGAAGGCTACCCGTCCAAACGCTGGTACAACGGCTGCGAATGCGTCGACGAAGCCGAGCAGCTCGCCATCGACCGCGCCAAAGAACTGTTCGGAGCCGAACACGCCAATGTGCAGCCGCACAGCGGATCCGGCGCCAACATGGCGGTCTACTACTCTGTGATGGAGCCGGGCGACACAATCCTCGCGATGAGTCTCGCCGAAGGCGGGCACCTCACCCACGGCCACCCGATGAACTTTTCCGGCCGCTTCTTCAACATCGTCCCCTACGGCGTCTGCAAAGACTCCGAGCAGATCGACTACGACGAAGTGGCTCGTCTGGCCGAAGAGCACAAACCGCGTATGCTCGTGGCCGGTGCCAGCGCCTACTCGCGCATCATCGATTTCAAGCGTCTGCGCAAAATTGCCGATTCGGTCGGGGCCTACTTTATGGTCGACATGGCTCACATCGCCGGCCTCGTCGCCGCGGGCTGCCACCCGAGCCCCGTGCCGCACGCCGACTTCGTGACCACCACCACCCATAAAACTCTGCGCGGACCGCGCGGCGGAATGATCCTCTGCAAAGAAAAGTTCGCGGCCGACATCGACCGTCAGGTTTTCCCCGGCATTCAGGGCGGACCGCTCATGCATGTGATTGCCGCCAAGGCGGTCGCCTTCGGCGAAGCACTCACGCCGGAGTTCAAGACCTACCAGCAGCAGGTCGTCAAAAACGCCGCCGCGCTGGCGGAGGCCCTGCAGAAGAACGGCTTCCGCCTCGTCGCCAACGGCACCGACAACCACCTGATGCTCGTCGATGTCGGCGCCAGCGGTTTTACCGGCAAAGATGTCGCAAACGCGCTCGATAAAGCGTCGATCACCACCAACAAAAACGGTATTCCGTTTGATAAGAAAAGCCCGTTCGTCACCTCCGGTGTACGCCTCGGCACCCCGGCGGTCACCACGCGCGGCATGACAGAAGAGGACATGGTTACCATCGCCAACTTCATTAAAGCAGTGACGGAAAGCATGGAAGACGAAGTCAAACTGGCAGACATCCGCGAGCAGGTCATCGCCTTCTCCAACCGCTTCGAACTGCCCTGAGCAACCGCATTGCGGCTTTTCATTCTTCCAAAGCTCGAAGGCTCGCGAGGCTTTGGAATTGACTATAACGGAGTTTTGCGGTTTGCTTTGGGGTAATTCGTTCCAAGGAGAATTCTATGAAGCTGTTCGTTAAATTTGCACTGCTAGCCGCTCTGCTTTCCACCGTTTTCGGTTGCACCACACCCGGAGAAACCTTTGAAGTCCTTCTGGCTCCGCCGGACTCTTTCAACGCTGTTTTCATGCGCTACAAAGAAACGCCGGGTCAAAAAGTGATCGTAGTGGCGGTCGATCCGGGCGGACGCTGGGCCTATGGCTATGACCACACTCGCAGCACCCTTGAGGAAGCCGCAAGAAGGGCCGCCATCAAATGCGACAAGGCCCGTGAAAAACACAATGTGTTCACCAAGGCCAAGATCTTTGCGATCAACGACACGGTTATTTATGACAGCCAGTTCTAGATCTCAACGAAGAGATCTCCCCGAAAACCGCTGCTTGAACCGCAGCGGTTTTTTTGTGCCGCACGATTTTCAGATTAAGCGAAAATGAGGCTTGAGCCGATTGAAGAAGATCGCCAGAATCACCTTGAAAAGAAAAAGGAGGGGCTTCATGAAGAAGGTTCTGTCGATTATAGGTATTGTGATTCTTGTCCTGATTGTGGTTTTGGTTCTATTTCTAGGACAAATCATCAAAACAGGCATTGAAACCGTCGGCCCGAAAGTGGCGGGCGTTCCCATGAGCGTGGAAAAGGTACGCGTCAACCCGCTGACCGGGATGGTGCATGTCAAAGCACTGATCATCGGCAATCCGGAAGGCTTCAACACAGAAAGTCTCATGGAGCTTGGAGAGTTTAAGCTCGATATTTCCCTCGGATCGCTGTTTACCGACACCATCGTCATTAAACAAATCCTGATCGACGCGCCGGAAATCACATACGAAAAGGCGCTGAGATCTAGTAACTTCAGCACACTGCTGGATCATCTGGCTCCCAAGGAGCCCAAAGAAAAAGTTGCCAAAGAGCCCAAGGAAAAAAAGGCTCCCGGTAAAAAAGTCGTGATTGAGGACTTTCAGCTGAACAATGCCAAGGTGCATGTCACCATCACCGCGCTCGGCGGCAAAAAACTAACCCTGACCCTGTCTTCGATTCAAATGCAGGACATCGGCAAAGACAGCGGCGGCGCAGATATAAAAGAGGTTATCTCGGAAGTATTCGGGTCGATTTCAGATGCCGTGGTTAAAGCGGTCGCCTCCAGCGGGGATTTTGCCGGCGACGCACTGAAAGACGCGAGTGGTATGGCCGGTGATGCAGCGAAGGATGTCGGCGGTGCAGTGAAAGACGTGGGCGGAGCCGCCACCGATGCCGCGAAAGATTCGACCGACGCCCTTAAAAAAGGAATCGGCGGATTGTTCGGAAAATAATAATTTCTGATGACGTGAACGGACGAACCGCTCCGGGGCTCCGGGGCGGTTTTTTAAATTCTCCCGGACTGAATGAGGGACACGAAAAAGCCATTGAGTGCCGATGAAAACTAAACAGATTATCTGGGACTGGAACGGAACACTGTGGGACGACGCGTGGCTGTGTGTGGAGGTCAACAACCACATGTTGGAGAGGCGCGGACTGCCGGCGATCGACATCGATACCTACCGTGCCAAGCTCTGTTTTCCCGTCACCGGCTACTATTGCCAGATCGGGTTCGACTACGAAACCGACCCCTACCCCCGCCTGGCCGAAGAGTTTATTGCCGAATACGGGCGGCGGTGCTTTGAGTGCGCCCTGCATCCGGAAGCCAAAGAACTGGTTGAGTTTTTCCAAGGTTTGGAGCTTCCGCAGTCCGTGCTCTCCGCCTACGAGCAAAAAGCGCTGCTGGAAGCGATAGACCATTTTGAGCTGACCGGTCTTTTCGCCGACATCATCGGCCTCAACGACATCTACGCCAGCGGCAAGGTGGAAAACGGCAAACAGTACATTGCACAGCTCGACGTCCCGCCGGACGAGGTGCTTTTTATCGGCGACACCATCCATGACTTTGACGTGGCTGAAGCCATGGGAGTCAACTGCGTACTGGTCGCCAACGGCCACAACAGCCGGGAACGACTCGAGGCCTGCGGCGTGCCGGTGCTCGATTCACTCGCCGAACTGCAAGCCCTGATAAAAGAGATTCGTTAACAGCATATTTTGACAGGATAACCGGATTAACAAGATCGGCATATTTCAGGCGAAATCCTGTCCATCCTGTCAAAAAACATTCCAAACATTGGAAAAGTTGGTAGCTTGAGCGTTATGGATGACTCATTTTCAACTGACGAGCTTTACATGCGGATGGCGCTGCGCGAGGCGGAGCGCGGCGCGGCCGAGGGCGAAGTGCCCTGCGGCGCGGTGATTGTGAAAGACGACTTGGTGATCGGCAAGGCGCACAACCAGACCGAAACGCTCAAAGACCCGACGGCGCATGCCGAAATCCTGGCGATTACTCAGGCGGCGGCCGCGGTGGAAAACTGGCGGATCACTGGCGCAGTAATGTATGTGACCAAAGAGCCCTGCCCCATGTGCGCGGGCGCCATCGTGCTCGCACGGTTGAAAAAAGTGGTGTGGGCGGTCGATGACCCCAAACGCGGAGGCGCGCGCTCCAAGTTTGAAATTCTCGATCATGCGGATCTCAACCACCGCACCGAAATTGAAACCGGTGTCCTGCACGACGAATGCAAGGCTCTGCTTCAGAGCTTTTTCCGCGAACGCCGTGCTGAGAAAAAGTCTACCTCAGCAGAGTAACCGCCTCGTCGCAGTTGGCGGCAAGTGGCAGGCAGTCGAAAAGTTTGGAAAACTCCCAGAGTTTCCGAACCTTGGAACCGGCGTGCAGCAGGACAACCTTTTCCACACGTTTGTTGAGCTCAAGCAATACGCCGATTTCGTCGGAGGCTAGCATCTCGACATCGCGCAGATCGATCACAACCTTACCGGACAGATCATCCGGAAGGCTCGGGAATTCACAGTAGCGGATCCCGTGTTCGGCCCAGTGCGGCGATGCGGAAGCATCAACCTGCGCCGGTTTGTTTTTTGACCGGCGCAAGGTGATCGTCAGCCAGACGGTGCGCGCCAAGAAGGCGATATTGGTGACGTAGCGTCTAGTGAATCGTTTAGGGTTACTTCCCCAGCGCCAGAGCCATTCGCAATGGATTTTCTGCGTCCAAGCCGGGGCGCGGGTCTGCGCGCCGGCAATAAAGTCGAGTGTGCCGCCGATGCCGATCGAAACCGGCACATCCCATTCGTTGACGTGCATATGGTTGAACTTATCCTGTTTCGGCGCGCCGAACGCGGTGAAAAGAATGCCCGGCTTCGCCTCGGCGAGGCGGCGCAGGATGTCGGCGTGATCCATGCTCTCGAGCGGAGCGTACGGCGGCGACCACGCTCCGGCGATCCGCAGGTCCGGATGCCGTTTTTTAAGCACCTCCATCGCTTTGGCGGCGATGCCCTCGGCGGCGCCGAGGCCGTAAATGCTGATGCCCTCTTTTTCGGCGCGCGCGGCGAGCATCGGGGTGATGTCGCTGCCGGTGACACGGCCCTTAAGCGCCGGTCCGTAAAACGGGGCGAGCTTGACGGGCGGGAACCCGTCGGCGATGACGAGGTCCGCTTCGCGCAGTACATCCCGCAGGCCGGGATCCTTCTGCGCCAGCACAAGGAAATCCAGATTGGCGGTGGCGATAAAACCGGGCTTGCCGGAGCGGACACGATCGACCGTCCATTGAATGGCTTCCTCGAAGGTGACGTTATGGAACGGAATCCCGAACAGAACAATCGGTGTGTTTTGCATGAGCTGAGCATAAGCGGATTTTCCAGCCATTGGAAACTCTATTGCATAAAGGCGCACATTTTTGCCGCTGCGCTTCTTTTGGAATACATCAGGTCCAATGGTTGGAAAATAGATATGCCGCCATGCTATGACTTTCCAATGTTTGGAAAAAAGGAGAGGATGCCTGCGTTATGCCGATGCTTTCCATACTGCTGATTGCGCTGGGGCTGGCGATGGACGCCTTTGCGGTGTCCATTACCAGCGGGATCCGCATTAAACAACTGAAGATGCGCCACGCGCTGCTCGTCGCCGCGGCGTTCGGAATTTTTCAAGCGGCGATGCCAGTGCTCGGCTGGGCACTGGGGCAGTGGGCCTATCAGTGGATTTCCGCTGTCGATTACTGGGTTGCGTTCGGCCTGCTGCTGTTTGTCGGCGGGCACATGATTATCCAGGCCATGCAACCGGAGAAGGAAGCCGACCAAAAAAACCCGTTGCATCTGCCGACGCTGCTGACGCTGGCGGTGGCGACCAGCATTGATGCGTTTGCCATCGGGATCAGTTTGTCGATGCTACGCGTGTCTATCTTCACCCCCGTACTGATGATCGGGCTGATCACCTTCGCGCTCTCGTTTGCGGGGGTCTACTTCGGGCGGCTGTTCGGCCATCTGAATGAAAAAAAGATGGAGGTGGCGGGCGGTCTGGTGCTGATCGGTCTCGGCATGAAAATACTGATTGAGCACTTAATCGAAAATCACGAGCTGTTTACCAGTTCGCAGCCAGTGTGGTTCGCGTTCGGCCTGACGCTCGTCGCTGGACTGGCGACCGGAATCGGCAGTCTGATGGCGTTTTTTCTACGGCAGAGCCATACGACCCGCGCCTCTGTGCTGCTCGGCATTTCTGCCGGGTTGCTGCTGTGGATCGCGTTCCGCCAGATGATGCCGCTGGCCGAGGCCGACCTCTCAGAAACCACCGTTCCGATGTTTTCCTTTTTCGGAGGGTTCCTGATTACCGCGCTGATTGACCGGCTGGTTCCAGACTTTGGGAACCCGCACGAACCGCTGCGCATCGAACAGCTCGAAGAGCATCCGGGCTTCCGCCGCACCGGTATGCCCGCCGCGCTGGCGATTGCCGCGCACAGCTTCCCCGAGGGACTGGCTATTTTCATCTGCGCGCTGCACGCACCGGCTCCCGTCGCCATCGGCGCCGCGCTTGCACTGGCACTGCATAACGTACCGGAGGGCGTTGCGGCGGCGCTACCGATGTATCACGCCACCGGAAGCCGCGCGAAGGCCTGCGGCTTTTCCGCGCTGACCGGACTAGCCGAACCGCTCAGTGCGCTGATCGCCTATACACTGTTCCACCGCTTCATGAGCGGCGCGGAGTTGGGCATCTTAACGGCGGCCAGCGCGGGCATCATGGTGTTCATCGCGCTCGACGGGCTGCTCCCCGCCGCACGGGTCTACGGAAAATATCACCACGCCCTGTCGGGCGTGGCCGTCGGCATGCTGGCCGCAGCCGCACTGTCGATGCTTTAGTTTGAATTTGTCGGTTCGTATCGGTAAGTTCTACCAATATGAAACGCGATATTGAATGGAAAGAACGGCTCGAGGACGGCGTAAAGCGCATTGTGCGCGTCAAATTTCCCGGCGGCGGAAAGGTTAAATGGCAGTTTAAACGCTCCGACGAAGAGATGTGGGACTATGACTCTGCCGCTACGCCCGAGGATTGGAAAACGCTCGAAGAAAAAGTCGATGCACTTTATCACCGCCGCCGCGCGGCACTGCGCGACTGGGAAATGGTCAAGAAAATGAGGAAAGAGCATGGCTGATTTCAACCTGACCGGCGAAACCATCGACCTATTTCAGCTGCTCAAAGCCGCGCACCTGTGCGGCACCGGCGGCGAAGCAAAAATCATGATCGATGAAGGCCGCGTATACGTCGACGGCGAAGTCGAAACCCGCAAGCGCTGCAAAATCCGCCGCGGGCAGATCGTCCGCTACAACGGCGAAGAAGTTGCCGTCATCTAAGGAGTCTCCTTATGTTATCGTTTGTGTGCCTTTCTGTGCTGCTCGGGCTCGGCTACTGGATTCGTCGTAAACTGGTTTTTCTACAGCGGCTCTATCTGCCCGCATCCGTCATTGCCGGCCTGCTCGGCCTGCTTCTGATCAGCACCCTGCCGATTCCGGAAACGTGGACCGCGGGATGGAGCAAGCTGCCGGGCATCCTGATCAACATCGTTTTCGCCTGCCTGTTTCTCGGCGTGGAAATTCCCAGTTTTTCCAAGGTTTGGAAAAGCGCGGGTCGCCAGCTCGCCTACGGCCAGATTGTGGCATGGGGGCAATATGTGGTCGGCATCGGGCTCGTCCTTTTTCTGCTCGGCCCGATCTTCCATTTAAATGAGCTCTTCGGCGCGGTGCTACCGGTCGGCTTTGAGGGCGGCCACGGTACCGCCGGCGGCCTCGGGCCGGTCTTTGACGAGCTCGGTTGGAGCGCGGGTAAAGATTTCGCGCTAGCTAGCGCGACCGCCGGAATTCTCGGCGCAATCATCGTCGGCATGGTTCTGATCAACTGGGCGGTTCGCAAAGGCTATGTGACGGAGAAAAAGCCGCCGCACGGAAATCTCGAAGAGATCGACTGGACGGGAAGCCTCCCGCACGACCAACGCCCGGAGGCGGGCAAGCTGACCGTTTCGAGCGATGTGATCGAATCGCTCAGCCTGCACCTCGTGATTGTGGCCGCGGCTATTCTGATTGGCTACGGCTTCAAAGAACTGCTGGTTCTCTTTGAAGGCGTTGTGCCTGTCCTTGCAAAACACCATCTGCTCAAAAGCTTCCCGCTCTTCCCGCTCTGTATGCTCGGCGGCCTGCTCGCGCAGCTCTTCGCCGACCGCTATGACCCGAACGATCACATCGATTCCGGACTGACGCGACGCATCCAAAACACGGCGCTCGACTTTCTCGTCGTCGCGGCGATTGCCACCATCCGGCTCGACGTGGTGGCACAGGGCTGGCTGCCGCTGCTGATCCTCGTGATTGCTGGGATTCTGTGGAACGTCTTTTGCGTACTGTTTCTGGCGCGGCGGGTTTTTAAAAACGCCTGGTTCGAGCGGTCGATTGCCGAAATGGGCCAGTCGATGGGGGTGACGGCCACCGGACTGCTTTTGTTGCGCGTGGTGGACCCGGACTATAAAACACCGGCGGCTGAAGCGTTCGCCTGCAAGCAACTGCTGCACGAACCGTTTATGGGCGGCGGGCTCTGGACGGGAATGGCGATTCCACTGATCGCCGCAGTCGGCGCCGCGCCGGTGCTCGGCATCGCCTGCACCGCCGTTTTCATCTGGGCAACGCTCCTGTTTGCAACCCGCAACCGAGGATAAATACACGACCCATCACGAGCGGGTTTTGGTGCAGATTTAAGGCGCGGCAGGTGACGATGTATTAAAATACTGCGAACCGCCGCAACGCAGAAAATGCCGTAAAAGCCGCCCGTGGTTATTTGACCATTTTGCGGGTGCCTTTGATAAGGGCCTCCCACAGATCGGCCTGCGATTTGGCTTTGAGTAGCGGCTCGCGCTCGGCGGCAGTTGCAAAGCTTTGGGTGAGGCCGGCGAGCAGCTTGAGGTAGAAGGCGCTAGCGGCGGTCGGGATGACCATGTAGAAAAAGATCTTGGTTTTGGTGGACCCGCCGAAGTCGATTCCTTTTTTGCTGATGCCGACCGAAAGAGTCAGTCCGCCGCCTTCAACACCGCGGATATGCGGGAAGGCCATTGCCCCGCCGACGGCGGTGGAGATGATCGACTCGCGACGCATGGCGGCTTCGTGCAAGTCCGTGCAATCTTCCACATAGCCTTCGTTGCGCATATTTTCGCACAGCTCCATCAGGATCTCTTCGTCGGTGGAGCCTTTCAGCTTGTGCAGCATTAGTTCCGGCGCGGTGAAACGCTCAATGCCGCGTGTGATGGGATCGCCCCATCGACGGCGGGGGGAGTTGCGGGTGAGCAGCACATCGGGGGCGTAAAGAATGCGGGTGCAATTGGGACAGCGGCTCATTTCGACCGCGCCGCCTTTAATGTTGTTGACCATGGTTTTGGTGAGGGCGAATCCGCAGCCGGAACAATTGTCGCCAGTGATCGGGGCGAGCACTTCGATGCTTTTCTGAGCCAGCCGCTGGAAGTTTGTACGCAGCTCAGGGGTCAGCTCGTCGCTCATGGTTTTTATGTTTTTATCGAGCTCAACCAATTTCTGTTTCGGGTGGGAGGCCTGCTGTTGGGCACGGGCGGCGATGAGGTCCTGCAGCTGGATGAGGTGTTTAATAATATGATGCTCTTTGCGTACCATGGATTCTCCTTTTAAATTTCAGCGGAAGCTTTTTTGAATGCAGCAGCCAGTTCATCGTAGGTGGTGGTGACGGGGAACTGCGGAAATTCGTCGATGACATTCTGGGGGGGGCGGAAGAGGATGCCGGCATCGGCTTCGGCGAGCATGGAGATGTCGTTGTAGGAATCGCCAACGGCGATGACGTTGAAGCGCAGGTGATGCAGCGACATAACGGCCTCGCGCTTCTGGTCGGGCATACGCAGGTGATAGTCTTTTACACGGCCTTCGTCGTCGACGTTCAGGCGGTGACAGAGCAGTGTCGGGTGGCCGAGCTGTTTCATGAGCGGCGCGGCGAAGTCGTAGAAGGTGTCGGAAAGAATGATCACCTGGAAGTTTTGTCGCAGCTCGTCGAGAAATTCGCGCGCACCCTCCATGGGTCCCATGCCGGCGATGGCTTCCTGAATGTCAGTCAGCTTGAGGTTGTGCTCGGCGAGAATCCTCAGACGCTGGCGCATCAAGATATCGTAGTTGGGAATATCGCGGGTGGTGGCGCGTAGCTCCTCAATACCGGTACGTTCCGCCACGTTGATCCAGATTTCCGGAACCAATACTCCCTCAAGATCTAAACAGGCTATTTGCATGAAGTTCTTTTCCCTTCGTAAAGTGCTTCATTCTAAATTGCTGAGGGGCGAAGGCAAACAAAACAGGTCATATTTTTACATTTATGCAACATGCCGGGCCCCGTTTAATTCCAATTTAATGTTGGCTATCTGAGAACGAAACCCCTTTAATGCGCCGTTCAAAACTCATCCGGCTTAAGAAAAAACCGCCGGATACCCTGCCCGCCGCTGGCGGGCCCGCCCTGAGCGGAAACATTAAACCGGAAGAACCATCATGCCATCATTCATAGAAAAAGTCGGAAAACTGTTTAAAAAGCAGGAAACCTACAGGCCGTCACAGGCCAAAAAGGCCGCGCCAAAAAAGGCCGGCACCCAACAGCCGCAGGAGCCGAAACAGCAGGGCGATGCCTCGCGTCGCCGCAAGCCGCAAGGCCGTAAACCGCGCCCGCAGGGTGAACCGCGTCCGGCAAAAACACCGCAGGCTCCCAACCCTTCGGCAAAGCTCAGGGCAGGAAAACCGACCGAGCCGTGGGATCCCGCCAGCTTTAAGGTGGAACCGGAAGAGGGGAAAACCCGCTTCCAAGACATGGAACTGCCTGAAGACATCATGCACGCCATCGCCGACCTCAACTTCAAATTCTGCACCCCGATTCAGGCGGAAATCCTTCCTCTGACACTCGAGGGAAAAGACATGGCCGGCAATGCGCAGACCGGAACCGGCAAAACCGCCGCCTTCCTGCTCGGCATCTTCACCCAGTTCTTCCGCGCCGGAAAAGGCCGCCCCGCAGTCGGACGACCGCGCGCGCTGATCCTCGCCCCGACCCGCGAGCTGGCCATGCAAATCCGCGACGACGCCGAAAAGCTCGGAAAATACACTCCCTGCCGCACCGTCGCCGTCTATGGCGGAATCGACTACGACAAACAGCGCCGCCTGTTCGACGACCCGGTCGACATCGTCGTCGCCACCCCCGGTCGCCTGATCGACTTTATGCAGCAAAACGTCATCAGCCTGCAGGATGTTCAAGTCCTCGTCATCGACGAAGCCGACCGCATGCTCGACATGGGCTTCATCCCCGATGTGCGCCGCATCGTCTACAAAACTCCGCCCAAAGAACAACGGCAGACCCTGCTCTTCAGCGCCACGCTCGACGACGAAGTGATGCGCCTCGCTGCCGCCTGGATGGTTGACCCCGGCAAAATTGAAATCGAGCCCGACCACGCCGCCACCGAACTGGTTGACCAGCAAGTATTTCTCGTTACGGACAAAGAAAAGTTCCCGCTCCTCTACAACCTCCTCAAAGCAGAGACCGGGGTCGGATCGGTGCTCATCTTCACCAACCGCCGCGATCAGACGGAACGTCTTGCCGACGCCCTCTACCGCTACGGAATCGATTGCGAAATTCTCTCCGGTGCCGTTGCACAGAATAAACGCCAACGTATTCTGGCCGACTTCAAAGAAGGACGTTGCAAGATCGTCGTCGCCACCGATGTCGCCGGACGCGGGATCCATGTCGACGACATCACTCACGTCGTCAACTTCAACATTCCCGAGCGGCCCGACGACTACGTCCATCGCATTGGCCGCACCGGCCGTGCCGGTAAAAAAGGAATCTCCGTCACCTTCGCCTGCGAACGTGAATCGTTCGAGCTGCCCGCGATTGAGGAGCTACTCGGCGAACGCCTCACCTGCTATCACCCCGAAGAAGGCATGCTCCAGCTTCCCGATCCGGTGCGCAAACCGCGCCCGCGCAAGCCCTCCGGCCCGGCGGGTCGTGGGGGTGGGGGCGGAAGCCGTGGTGGCCCGCGCAGCGGCCCTCCCCGCGGACGCTCCGGCCCGCGTAGATAGTTTTTCAGCCTCCACCGGCACCGGGGCGGAAAAGGTATTCGAGACCGTTCGCCTTGATGGTGTAAACGGTTTCGAGCAACATCCCGAGCTCGCCGCTCGGGAAGCCCTTCTGCTTGAACCAGACCACATACGGCTCCGGCAGATCAACCAGCCGCCTGCCCGCGTATTTGCCGAACGGCATGGTGGCCGTCATCAGCTTTTTGAACACCTCAATATCCGGTTTTAGTTCTTCGCTCATATTGGGGAAAATCCGTGCGCGCCTATGCAATAGGCTACCAAAAATGGTAGGCGCCGGTGTGGACGGCGTACCAGCCGAGCAGCCCGTTGGTCAGCGCGTGCGCCCAGATGCCCGCCCAGATGTCCTTCGTCTTCACAATCACCCAGGTAAACATCAGTCCGCACAGGAAGCCCATCAGCCATTCCCGGTGCTCCACCGCGAACACAACGGAAACCAGAATGCACATGTTCGGGTTCATCACCCCGAGGTCCTTTTTGAAGAAGGGGCTACCCTGCATCCAGCGGTAGAGAAAGCCACGAAAGGCAAATTCCTCAATCGCGCCGATCACAATGGTTGTGCCGAACATATGCACCCAGAAAAGCGGCCAGCCCGTGGCGCGCGGGTCATAGAGATGGAATCCGTTTGCCTCCAGCTCAATCGGTTCACGTAATTTACCGATGCGCTGAAAATCGACAAGCCAGCGTTCATAAAACTGACTTATTTTAGGGAAGGAGCTTTTGAAAAATTCGGATTCCAGCCCGACCCAGAAAACAAAGACGAGCACGCCGACGGCAATGGCCAGTGGTAAACTCTTCAGTTTGGGCCGCGCGTACCAACGCCAGGGGCGAAACGCCAAAAGCAAAGTTAGTCCACCGACGGTCTGGATCGCATAATGCATTCCGGACGGATCGCCGAACAGGGTGCTCATCAATAAAAGCCAGCCAAGGAACGGGATCATGTGCGCCCAGACGGCCGCGGAGTTTTCCTTGTCCAGCTCGGGCGTCCACTCGGGTTTAGTTTTTTCAGACATGGTCGGGAACCTACCGAATGACAGGAGCCGGGAAAAGTAAAAATCGTTACCCAGCCAGTGCACGCATAATAAACGGAGCCGCAAACGCAATCAACAAAGCCGTCAGCACCGGTCGCATCAGATTCTGCAAACCATGATTTCCTTCCTTAAAGGCCTACCCGACATGATTGACCGCAGAGAGTCCGTATGTTTTCACCGTGATCGCGCTCAGCGACGGTAAAAATGCAACCACCACAAACAACAGAATCAATCCCAGCTTCTTCATGGTTGTACAATGGTTCCAAACATTGGAAACTCTCAATCTATTTTTTCCAAGGCTTGGAACTTTATTTATGAACGCTCAATCAGAAATCGAGCTGATGGCCCCGGCGGGATCGCAGGCGGCCCTAACGGCGGCCATTGATGCTGGCGCGGACTCCGTCTACTTCGGCGTCGGCAAACTCAATATGCGCGCGCGCTCCGCCGACTTCACGGCCGACGATCTACCGGGCATCGCCGCGCGCTGCCGCGAAACGGGCGTAAAAAGCTACCTCGCGCTCAACACCATCATCTACGACGACGAAATGGACGAATTGCACGCGCTGTGCGATGCCGCAAAAGCCGCCGGCGTCTCCGCCGTCATCGCCACCGACATCGCAACGATTGAAACTGCCCGCTCGATCGGACTCGAAGTGCATATCTCTGTACAGGCCAACGTCGCCAATTTCCAAGCCTTGGAGTTTTTCTCCCGCTGGGCCGACACCGTTGTGCTCGCACGCGAGCTGACCCTCGACCAGATTTCTAACCTTTGGGGAAAAGTGCAGGAGCACGATCTACGCGGGCCGTCGGGCGAGCCCGTCCGGCTCGAACTGTTCGGCCACGGCGCGCTGTGCGTTGCCGTCAGCGGTAAATGCTACATGAGCCTCGCGCAAAACAACCACTCCGCCAACCGTGGCGCCTGTCTACAGACCTGCCGACGCAGCTACCGCGTCACCGACGAAGAGACCGGCGAGGAGCTGGTGATCGACAACAAGCACGTGATGTCGCCTAAAGACCTCTGTACCATTCAATATCTCGACAAAATTGCGGCGGCCGGAATTTCGGTACTGAAAATTGAAGGCCGTGCGCGCACTGCCGATTACGTCGGCGTCACCACCCGCGTCTACCGCGAGGCGCTCGACGCCCTCGCCGCCGGAACTTACGACCCGGACCATTGCGACGAATGGATCGATGAGCTGAGCAAGGTCTTCAACCGCGGCTTCTGGCACGGCGGCTACTACTGCGGCAACCCGCTCGGCGAGTGGTCTGGCAATTCCCACTCGCAAGCCACCGAAACCCGCGACCAGATCGGAACCATTTCCAACTTCTTCGGCAAGCTCAATGTGGCCGAGTTTAAATTGATCAAACATACCATCCAGCCGGGCGACGCCCTGCTCATTGAAGGGCCAACCACCGGCGCGGTGCGCTTTGCGGCGGAAAACCTGCGCGTCAACGGCGAACCGGCAGAGTCGGCCGCGCCCGGCGACATGGTCACCCTTGCGTTGACTGCCAAAGCCCGTCGACAAGATAAAGTGTTCCTGCTAGTCTCTCGAAAGTAACCACAAGGAAATCCGATGAATCTACGAAGAGAGCTCAGTCAAGACGTTCAGAAACGGCTCAATGACGGCGAGGACAAAGCCGCCATCTACAGCGCTCTGAAAGAAAAATACAACCCCACATCGGTCAGACGCTCCCTCGCCCAGTGGCCCTATCCGGCAGACAAAGCAAAAAACCGCTTTCTCAACTATCCGTTGATGATTATTGCGATTGTCTTTGCGATCGCGAACGCGCTCCGACTGGCTCCTGTATTTCAGAATCCAGGCCCCGGAACCGCCCGTGCGGTACTGATTATGATCATCCATATCTACACAATCTACGGCATCAAAAACAACAACTTGATCGGCTACCTGCTGATGGTGCTGCTGGGACTTGCCACCCTGTTGAGTGTCCGCTCCATCGGCGGCGACAACATCATGCCCGTCGCGCTGGCCATCGCAGCCATTGGACTGGCCTTCATCCAAAAATCGCGACTGTTCCCTTGTACCTCCTGGCTCCTGCATCCCGGGAAGGATGATGAAGGCAATCCCATTTTCTAAGCCGATGCAATTCAACGGCAACACCGATCAAAGCAGTGCGCGCTACTGGGACGACCTCGCGGAGCTCTACCAAAAGGAAACGCGGATCTCCACCGGCGACTTCCATTACGGCCCGCTCCTCCCCGGAGACTCCACACTGAAACTTCTTCCACTGTTTGGAAAAAATTCCGATGGAATTTTCCAAACATTGGAAATCGGATGCGGCGCGGGACAAAACTCCATCTTTCTGACCAAACAGGGCGCGCAATGCATTGCCATCGACATCTCCGAAGAGCAGCTGGCCCACGGTCGCAAGCTGGCGGCGAAAGAAAAGGTCGATGTCGATTTCCGCTGCGTTTCCATGGACTCACTGCGCGAGGGCACCCTAAAAAACTGCGCCTTCGATCTCATCCACTCTTCGTACGCCCTGCCTTTTTCGGCCAATCCAGCCAAGGTGATTGCCGACTCCGCCGCGATGCTCAAGCCGGGCGGAACGTTCCTGTTGACCACCGGCCACCCGCTCTACGCCGGCGAGTGGCTCGAACTCGGCGACGGTGAAGACGGCGTCTTTCTGCCGGACTATTTTAAGCTCGAAGCCGACGTGCGAATGTCGCTCGACGACAAAACGGTTAATGCGGCGCAGTACTGGCCTATTTCGCAGATCGCGGAGTGGATTCATGAGGCCGGGTTGGTCATCGAACGAATGTTAGAGCCTGCCCCAATGCCGATCCCCGACATGAGCGAAACCGAAATCCTTGAGCGGGTTCCTTACGAAAGCAAGGCCTGGCGAGCACTCTACGACCAGCTCGCCCGCATTCCTGTGGTCGTTATTTTCAAATGCAGAAAAGCTTAATTTGCTTCAAAAGCCTGCTTCTATCCCTATAATCGCCGGAATGGCAAAAAAACCGAAACCCTCCGAACCCGTCCGCTCACCACGCCGCGAAGCAATCGGTGTGATCCTCCTTGCGCTCTGTCTACTGAGCTTCCTTTGCGTTTTTTCGTTCAACGCAAACGATCTGGGATTGTTTAATGATCCACCGGCCAACCCGCCGCACAATCTGGTCGGGCCGTTCGGCGCCTGGTTCGCCGGCCTCGGCTTTCTGCTGTTCGGCATCGGCGGCTATCTGATGCCGTTTGTGCTGCTGACCGGCGGTCTGTTGATGACGCTACACTCCTCCGAGCGTACCTGGCCAACCTGGAGCTGGCTGATCGGCGCAATGATTTCGCTTTCGAGCCTCTATGAATATCAAGCGGGTCTTTGGAGCAGTCTGGTTGATAAGTTGAACATCGGCAGTTCCGGCGGACTGATCGGTCAACTGCTGGCGATCCGCACGCTCGGCCGCTGGATCGGTCACGCCGGCGCGGGCATTGTGTTTGTCACCGTCTTCATTCTCGCTCTTCTGCAACTGACCGGTATGCATCCGTTTACCCCCTTCATTTTTCTCTGGAGCAAAATCAAAACGATGATGGAGCGCCGTCAGGAAAAGACCGAAGAGGCTCCGGCTCCGAAAGCCACGCGCGCCGTCACAAAGAAAAAGCGCACCAAAAAGAAAGAAGACCAAGGGCTCTTCACGCCGCCGGCACCCGCCGCTGAGTCCAAATCCGCTCCGGCACCTGCCGCAAAAAAACCGGCGCCCAAAGCCGCGCCGAAGCTGTCGCCGGAAAAAGATGCTCTCGCCCATGTCTCCATCAATATCGCACCCGGCGTCGACGAGTCCGGCTATCAGTTGCCGCCGATTACGCTGCTTAACGAACTGCCCCCAGCCAGTACCCTGCAGTCGCGCGAAAACACGGCTGAAAAATCCAGGGTCCTGCAAGCCACCCTAGAGCAGTTCGGCGTCGACGGACAGGTGACCCATGTTGAGACCGGCCCGACCGTTACCTCCTACGAGGTCACTCCGGCCCCCGGCGTGCGAGTGAATAAGATCCTCGCGCTGGAGCGCGACATCGCGCTGGCCATGCGGGCACAGAGCATCCGCATTCAGGCACCAATCCCCGGTAAAGACGCCGTCGGCATCGAAATCCCCAACACCAAAAGCTCGCCGGTCTTCCTGCGCCAGCTCGCCGAAAGTAAAGCTTTCCACGACCCGGATGTCGCCCTGCCGCTCGCGCTCGGCACAGACGTCAGCGGCCGCTTGATTGTCGGCGATCTGTCGAAGATGCCACACATGCTGATCGCTGGGGCCACCGGCGCCGGGAAAACCGTCTGCATGAACTCCCTGCTGACCGGTCTGCTGCTGACCCGCACACCGGAGCAGATGCGCATGATTCTCGTCGACCCGAAAACCTTTGAGTTCCAGGCCTACGAAAACCTCAAACACCTCGTCGTGCCGATCATCACCGATGCGAAAAAAGTGACGCTCGGGCTGCGCTGGGCCATCAAGGAGATGGAAAAACGCTACTCGCTGTTCAAAAAAGTGAAGGTGCGCGACATTAAGAGCTTTAACGACCGGCCGATTGAACAGCAGGAAGATATGTTCGGCGAAATCAAACCCGCCAAGAGCGACATCCCGGCCAAACTGCCCTACATCGTCATCGTCGTCGACGAGCTGGCCGAGCTGATGGGCGTCGCCCAACAAGAAATCGAGCCGTGCATCGTGCGTCTGGCTCAGCTCTCGCGGGCTGCGGGGATTCATATGATCCTCGCCACACAACGCCCGTCGGTCAACGTCATCACGGGAACCATCAAGGCCAACATTCCGGGACGCATTGCGTTCCAGGTGGCGCAGGGGAACGACAGCCGCACCATTCTCGACACCATCGGCGCCGAAAAACTGCTCGGCAACGGCGACATGCTCTACCTGCCGCCCGGCAAAAATAAACCCGTCCGCCTTCAGGGAACCTGGACCAAAGACGAAGAGATAGCCCGCGTCACCGAGTTTGTCCGCCAGCAAGGCACGCCGGACTTCATCACCGAGATCACACAGAAGATCGAGAGCAACAAACCGGCCATGCCGCAGCTCGACGAAGACGACGAGCTGCTCGAACAGGCGATGGAAGTTTTGCGCTCCACCAAGCGCGCGTCGACCTCTTCGCTGCAACGCCGCCTGCGGATCGGCTATAACCGCGCCGCCAACCTCATGGATCTGCTCGAAGAAAAAGGCATCATCGGCCCGCCGACCGAAACCGGTCCGCGCGATATTCTCGTCGACCTCGACGGGGAAATCCCCGATGCACCCTCGATGGTCGACACGCCGGCGGCGGTGCCCGCCGAACCGGTAGACAACGAACCGCTGACCGAAGCGGAAGCCCCGCAGAACTTTCCCGACGAAAACGAGGAATATAGACCGGACGCATAGGAGAACACCATGGGCACAATCGGAGAGCAATTTAAAGACGCACGCCAAACCAAAGGAGTCAGCGAAACCGAAGCCGGTTCCGCGACAAAAATCCTGACCAAAATAATCATCGCCATGGAGGCGGATGATTTTTCCGTTATGGCCGCGCCGACCTATGCCAAAGGCTTCATTCGCCTCTATGCGGAATATCTCGGGCTCGACTCCGGCCCGCTGGTGGCCGAATACACCGAGAAACACGATGGCGGCCGGCGGCGGCTGATCGACGAGAGCAGTCAGCTCGAACAAAACACGCAGGATTCGCGCATCTTCCCGGCCCGATCTGGGCGGCCCGGCTCTAAAACCAATCCGCTCGCATGGCTGGCCCCGATCGGGGGTCTCTTCGCCGGAAGCATGAAAAAAATTCCGCTCGGCCCGCTCAAAGACATTCGCGTGCTGGCGGGCGTCATTGCCGGGCTACTGGTGCTCGGTGCACTCATCAGTTCCGTCTCAACCTGCGTGCGCCGCCACCACGCGGACAAACCGGCTCCACAGCCCGCCGCCGCGGCGCGCATGCTACTCGAAGAACCCCTGCCCGATCTATACATCGTTGAGCCCGGGAAAATAGAAAGCACCCCATGAATCCCCCCAATATTCTCACGCTTAGCCGGTTCGGCATGGCCGGTCTCTTAATGATCTGCCTCAGCGTCACTTTTCCCGGCTCCATGATTCTCGCGCTGATTATTTTCTTGCTGGCCGCGATCACCGACGCGCTCGACGGGCACCTGGCCCGCACCGTCTACGGTTGCACCGACTTCGGCAAGCTAATGGACCCGCTGGCCGACAAGGTCCTCACCGCCGCCGCGTTCATCGGCTTTGTGGAGCTCGGCATTATGCCCGCTTGGATGGTCACGCTAATTCTGGCACGCGAATTCATGGTGACCGGCCTGCGACTGCTCGCCGCCGACAAAGGCATCGTGCTGGCCGCCGGAATCTGGGGAAAACACAAAACCGTTTGGCAGATGGTTTTCATCAGCGTCGCGCTGATTCTGGGATGTTTCGATTGTCTGGAAAAATGCTCCATCATCCTCTGGTGGGGCGGCCTATTCGTCACCACGCTCTCGGTCTGGAGCGGTTGGCACTACTTCAGCCAAAACAAAAATCTGCTCACCGTCAAATAAAACTCCAAACCTTGGATCTTTTACCGCCCGTTTTTTCAAGGATTGGAAAAAGAACAGAGGCCGCCATGCTATGACTTCCAAGGATTGGAAAATCCATGCGCCGAACTTGTCCTCCGCAGCGTTAGCGAAGGAGGATGCAATAGAGTTGAAAAAGCGGCGAGTCTCTGTACGCTGTACGGTCTATGGCTACGGGTAAAGAAGAAAACTGGCAGATCAAAAAGCGTGCGGATGTCTGCGCGGGAACCGGCATTGCATTCGCCGACGGCGAGGAGATTATGACCCGCCTGCTGCTTGCCGACGGCGAGTACGTCCGCGAGGACTACTCCCTCGCCTGCTGGGAAAAGCAAAGTCCCGACCACGGCCTCAGTGCATGGAAAAGCATCTACCACATGCCACATCCGCCCGAAGAAATGATGAAAAAAGAGAGCGCGGAAACCCTGTTGCGCAAACTAATCGCCAAAGAAGATGCCGACGACACCAACGCCATCTACATCCTCGCGATCATGTTGGAGCGCAAAAAAATTCTGGTTGAAAAGGATGTGCAGATCCGCGACGACCAAGCCAAAATCCGCGTGTACGAAGATAAGAAAACCGGCGACACCTTTCTGGTGGTCGACCCCGAACTGAAACTGGCCGAAATCGAATCGGTTCAGGAAGAGGTGGTCGGGCTGCTCGGCGGCAGACCGCCGAAAACCGAAACGGTGCATCAGTTTGAGGCGACTCTCCGCCTGCTACTCGAAAAGCACAAAAAGACCCTCTTTCCCAAACGACCGGCCGGCGGAGACGCCGGAATCGCCCAACGGCTGAGTGCCGCGTTCCTGGTTCTGCTCTCCGGCAAAAAGAATCCACGTTTTAAGGAGGCGGAAGAAACCATGGCCCGCTTTGAGGCCTCCGCTCTATGGCGGCCGGTCATTTCGTTTTACCGGCACGCCATCGACTGCATCGTGCAGGAAGTCCGCTCCCGCGGACTGGAGAACGCCGGCTTCGCCGAGGCGCTCGCCGAACTGGCCGGATCTATTGAGCTGAAGGACGGGGGCCTCTGGCCCGCCCTTTTCCCCGAAGGAACCGGCATCGTTGGCCACGAAGCTGAACGGGTTAAGGCCCTGCGCGCCCGCCGCACGGTTGAAGTTGAAGCCCCCTGTGCCGACCCGATCACCGACCCCGCGCGCGAACTGCTCTTTACCTCCAATGCGCTGCTGACCCTTCCGTCCAAGATCACACGGATCGACGATCTGCCCTATAGCGACAAGCTCAAGATCGCCCTAAAAAAAGCCGCAGGAGAAACCCAGCAGTACTGGTTCGACCACCCGATCCAGATCGGTGCTCGTAAGGAAAATAACGAAATTCTGTACGGCCTGCACGGACTGGCCGAAACCCTGGCTTTCGAAAAAGAGCGCGGCACCGCTGCCGCGGATGCCAAGCTTACCTGCGTCCTGTCGGTTACCGTCACCCACGACGGACTGCGCGCTGTCACGCACGACTACATTCGCGAGGAGCTCGGCACCGCCCCGGAAGGGCTCGATATCTACGCCTTCACCGAGGCCGAAACACACGCCCTGATCGACGAGGTTCTCGCCCCCGCCGCCGGAAAGTACTGCGAAGCCAAAGATGCCGCCGAACAACTGCAGGTCTTCGGTGTTGACGGGGAATACGCCCGCCACTACAACTTTCTCAAAGCCGTTTCCGCACTCTGGAAGATCCTCTGCGACAACTCTTTCAAGGGAACCTTTAAAATCGACCTCGACCAGATCTTCCCGCAGGAGATCCTCACGGCCGAAACCGGCAAGAGCGCTTTTGAACATTTCAAAACCCCGCTGTGGGGCGCGCGGGCCAAGGACGGCCAAGGTCGTCCGCTCGACATGAGCATGATCGCCGGCGCGCTGGTCAACGAATCGGATATCGGCAAGGGCCTGTTCACCCCGGATGTAAAATTTCCCGCCGGCAAGCTCTTGCCCGAAGAAGAGATTTTTTTCAGCCGCCTGCCACAGGCTCTCTCGACCGAAGCCGAAATGATGACGCACGAAGGTCCTGCGCTGCAGCGCATCCATGTAACCGGCGGCACCACCGGCATCCGCATCGACGCACTGCGCCGCCACCGCCCCTTCACGCCGTCGTTCATTGGCCGCGCCGAGGATCAGTGCTACCTGCTCTCCGCGCTGGGGTTGGAAGGTACCCGCCTCGCCTACGCCCATGAGAGCGGACTGATTATGCGGCACGACAAAGAGGCCTTTGCCTCTGAAGCGATCAAGTCGGCCAAAACCGGCACCACCGTCGGCGACTACATTCGCATGCTCTACTTCTCGGCCTATGCCCGTGCACTGAATGATAATCTTGATGAAACCAAAGATCTGATCGACCCGTTCACGGGTGCCTTTGTCTCGCACATCCCTCAAACCGTTGCGGTTCTGCGGCTGGCGTTTAAAACGATCCAGCTGGTTGAAGACCAGCAGTTCGACGCCGCGGTCGAACTGGCCTGCGGCGGCGCGGAACGTTTGGCCCGCGCCGTGCGATTTGTCACTGGAAAAGAAAGTGCACTCAAACAGCAGCTGGCACAGGAACGCGACAGCTGGCATCTGTTCTACGACACGCTCGACAAGCTGGAGTCCGCCTTGGCCGACGGCGACACCTTCGCCTCCGACCTCCGGGCAAAAGCACTCGACATCATCGAATCCGCCCGTATATGATCCGTTTTTTGTGGATTTTGGGATCCAATGCGGCTAGTTTCCCCGACTTTTAACGGAGTTTATTATGAGTTTAAGTATCGGCATCCTAGGTCTTCCCAACGTTGGAAAATCGACGATTTTCAACGCGCTAACGCGCGCACAGAACGCGGAGGCCGCCAACTATCCTTTCTGCACCATCGAACCGAACAAAGCGGTTGTGCCAGTGCCCGACCCGCGCGTCGACAAGCTGGTCACCATGGTCCACCCGAAAAAAACCGTCTACGCCACCGTCGATTTCATGGACATCGCCGGGCTGGTGAAAGGCGCAAGCAAAGGCGAAGGGCTCGGAAATAAATTCCTCTCCAATGTGCGCGAGGCCGACGCTCTGCTTCACGTCATCCGCTGCTTCGAAGACGAAAACGTGGTGCACGTCGACGGTTCCGTTGACCCGATCCGCGACGTTGAGGTGATCGAAACCGAGCTCATCCTCGCCGATTTGCAAACCTTGGAAACCCGCATCGAAAAAATCAAAAAGCAGGGCCGCGCCGACAAAGCGGTCGCCGCAACGATCCCAGCGGTCGAAAAACTGCTCGTCCACCTCGGCGAAGGCAAGCCGGTGATCTCCTTCCCCGACCACGACTCGGAGCTGTTCAAAAAGCTGCTCAAAGAAAGCCCGATGCTGACCGATAAAAAATTGATCTACTGCGCCAATGTCGACGAAGACGCCATGATTAAAGACAACGACATGGTCAAAGCCGTGCGCGCTTACGCCGACGCCAAAGGTGCTGACACCGTAAAAATATCCGCCAAAATGGAAGAAGACCTCATCGGCATGAGCGACGAAGAGGCCGATGAATTTCTGAAGGAATACGGCGTTGAAGAGAGCGGTCTCAACCAAGTGATCCATAAGGGCTACCACACCCTCGGCCTCGCCAGCTATCTAACCGCCGGCCCCAAAGAGGTTCGCGCGTGGACCATCCATCAGGGCTGGAAAGCCCCGCAAGCCGCGGGCGTGATCCATACCGACTTCGAACGCGGCTTCATCCGCGCGCAGGTGATCTCCTACGCCGACTACGTCGAGCATGGCGGCGAAACCGCCTGCAAAGAGAAGGGCCTCATGCGCACCGAAGGCAAAGAATACGTCGTCCAAGACGGCGATGTGATTGAGTTCCTTTTTAACGTCTAGCGGTCACCCTGCCACCGCGTTGCGTAATGCATAGTTCCATCTTCCCTATCAGCGGCTTATCTGATATCTAGAAACTGTTGTTTATAAGTCACCCCGTCCGGACAAGAGCCATCTGCTCCGAGTTTCAGATTTAGTCATGAAATTGCGCGCTATCCATCTCGTCTTGATTTGTTCCGCTCTCGGTGGCGGAGCTGCCTATCGGTTGTTTAAAACCGCTCCTGAGCCTCTGGAAGCACCCGCCCCTGTTCCGGTCATGCAGGAAGAGCCGGAAGAAGTCGTCGAAAAACCGGTGCTGGATGTGCGATCGGCCATTCCTCCTTTGCCGGAACCCTCTCCCCAACCGAAACCCATGGTTTTGGCGAGTACGCCCCCGGTCATGGAGCCCGCCCCGAAAACAAGGAAGTTAACTCCAGACAAACCCACGCCGCAAGAACAGCAAGAAGACGCCCTGACTCGATACTGGCTGAATGTAAAAAGCAGATTCAACCGGCAGCTGCAAACCCTCGACCGGGAACAGAATCCTACAAAGAGAACCCAGTTGATTCAATCCATGGCGCGACATGTGCGTTTCGACACCCTCGCCGCGATTGACTGGGCCATGAATCTGTCCGATCCGGAGGAGCAGCGGATCGCCTTGGAAGCCATCAACAAACACGCGCTGGTAGGCATCGGCGCCGAAATAGAAATGGATGCAACAGGATACCCCAAAATCCGGAAAACCACGCCCATGAGCGCGGTCGGCTCAACCGGAATGGTTGAACCGGGAGATTATATCGTTGGCATGGATGGCGGAAATGGTGATCCGATCTATTTTGACGGCCTTTCCACGGCACAGATCATCCAGCTCCTGCGCGGCAAAGCCGGCAGCGAGATTCGCCTGCTGATGGAAAGGGCATCGCAATACGGCGGAACGCCCCAGGTATTCGAGGTCCCCGTACAACGTTCACTGATCATCATTCAACCGCCTTTTTAGGCATTAGGGATCAACGCGTCAGTAACAAAGCGCAACACATGTAGGGGTTACTTCAGACCGGCACCTTTTCCGGCTGCTCAAAAAAAACAGGCGGTCGGCACAAAGTGCCCGACCGCCCGTTTCATGATTCTCTTACGTGGTTCGAATTAGTAGCTGACGGAGGTCACGACGTTTGCTGCCGAGTCGTACGTCAACGTGGAAATCACGTCATCGACACAAAAATCAAAGGCTACCGTTTTGTTGGCAACGGTGGTTATGAGTGTCGTCAACCCGGTGGAGTCCGTGGTGCCGGCAATCGTTTCGTTGTGGCTACCGGAGAAGGTTCCGGTCACGTCCGCACCTGCAACCGCTGCGCCGTTTTCATCGACGATTACCACGGTAGCAGTTGCTACCGTTCTGGGACCACCACCTGACGTGCCGAGAACAATGGAATCGACATGCGCCAGGGTGCCGCCGGATGTGCCGCCACTTGAGAGCACGGTGATCTCCAGCACGGCTGCTATGGCAGAGTTGATGCCGTCGCTAACGTTAACGTCAAACGTGTTGACGCCCACATCGATTGAAGCCGGAATGCCGGAGAGTGTGCCGTCAGAGGCAATGCTCAACCAGGACGGACCCGACACTTTCGAGAAGGTCAGCGGATCGTTGTCTGCATCAGAAGCATCGTCGGCCAGTGTCGCGGTGTAAGATGTCGCTTCAGTCGCATCCACTTCAACGACCGGGTCAGCATTCCAGGTTGGAGCCTGGTTTTCCCCTCCACCAATGGAGGTTCCGCCGAGGACGGTGTCTCCGTTGTCGTAGATCCGGATGTAATCGACAACGTATTCAGCAGGGAAGGAAGCGGTGATCAATCTGGAGCTGTAGATGTCCGTCAATATACCTCCGACTGCAAGGTTGAGGTTGAAGGCGTGTGGCTGGTGGAATTCCTCTCCATCAAAGCTGGCCGGATCGGAAATATCGAACGCCCAGATCAACTGATTGTCGATGTAGGTGGAAATCATGGTTGGGGTCCAGTCCATAATATAGGTGTGGAACGCGCCGTTCAAATCGGAGGGTGCGTCGTAGGTGAGTCCGTAACCGGCATAGTTGCCATCGACTTCCCAGTGGGCGGTGGAGCCTACCCGTCTGTTGACCACTCCCTCGAGTATGGCGTCGGCAAATCCCATCTCAAGAATGTCGAGCTCGCCACAATCGGGCCAGCCGACCACGTCAATGTTGTTGCCAAGTGTCCAGAAAGCAGGCCACAAGCCATCGGCCAGATCAGGAGTCATGATCCGTGCTTCAATGGTACCATACGTAAACGTGAACTTGTCCAGGGTATTGATCCGGGCAGAGGTGTAGGTTGATTTGTTCCTAACAATCGTCTCCACAGCGGTAATGATGAGGTTGCCGCCCTCTATCCTTACATTGGCCGGATCGCTGGTATATTCCTGAATTTCGCTGTTGCCCCAGCCGCCTGCCCCGAGGTCGTAGGACCACACTGCAGGATCAGGGGCCGTACCGGAGTCGAATTCCTCGCTCCAGATGATGGTCTGGGCCGTCGCCACCCCATACGAAAACAGGAACCCGAATGCGAGTAGCAGTAAGAGTTTCAGCTTGCGTGAAGGTTGAATTGATAATTTCATGCTTTTTTCTCCTTTTCTTAGTGGTCTAGTTAGACTAACATAAAACACACTTGTGCGCAGAATTGACAGACAACTACGGATTGTGTCCGATGTCAACTTCTGTTCAGGATTTTAAAAAAAACGTCCCCACTTTGAAAGAAGGCGCCAGTCCTGAATGGCGTTAAGTTAGGCATTTTTTAACCGCCCCGAAGGGTCGAGGATCTACGACGGATGACGCAGATAAACGTTATTACCCCGAGACTTCGGGGCTGATCTGGCAGGAGCATCTTTTTAGAGCTCAACAGCCATAAAATCGATTAGAACCCTTTATTTTATAAAGGTCCGCTTACGAGGTAGCCCAATAATTGCTTTTTTGACGCCTTTTCCTCAGAAGCAAAAAAACAAAGTCGAATTTCTTTTCAATGTGTAGTTGAAATCCAAATACCCAAGCGGTATGATCAGGTTTTAGGTAAATAAAAAATGGAGAAAACCATGTCCGACAAAGTCAAAGAACTGACTGTAGATAATTTCGCAGAAACCATCGCATCCGGAACCGTCCTAGTGGATTTCTGGGCTCCGTGGTGCGGACCGTGCAAAATGCAGGGCCCGATCCTCGATAAAGTGGCCGAGCAGATCGGTGACAAAGCTGTGATCGCTAAAGTGAACGTGGACGAAGCCGCCCCGCTCGCCGCCGAGTATGGCGTGCGCTCGATCCCGACGCTGATCCTCTTCAAGGACGGAAAAAAGGTTCAGGACTTCATCGGCGTGCAGCAGGAACCCGCGCTCATCGAAGCGCTCAGCTAAAAGCGTTTCTAGCAACTGCGTTGCAGCGCATGTTTCCAAACATTGGAAGAAATTCTTCCAGACCTTGGAAAAAGAAAACCGGAGTTTTCCACTGGTTGGAAACTTCGGTTTTTTGCGTCAGGCTTCAGCAAGCATGGCGTGGGTGACTTCGAAGCAGCGCAGAAGGCGGTCGGTTTTTGCCGGCAAAACATCGATGAACTTGTCGAGAATTCCACGGCTATGGACGAGGCGTTTGGATGCGGGATAGCTGAGGTCATGCATCCAGCTGAGCTGCAAAACAAAGCGATCCGACATGGTTTTGAGGTTTTTGTAGTGGATGGCTTCACCGCGCTCGAACTGATCGAGCACGGCCTCGGTCGGCAGCCCGGCGAAATCGATATTCATCATCAGTTCGGGGTGATCGTGAACCTGCCCGCTGCGGATGGAGTCCCAGCAGACGAAAAAAATGTCGATGCGGTCGGCATCGCGAATAAGGCGCAGATGTTTTTCTTCGTGCGCGGTCAGAGTGCGCGGTAGCTCTTTTTTATTGTGATGCTGCACCGAATGGAGAATCAGCGCACGTGGCTCACTCGCCAGTCCGTCGAGCAACCCCTCTTTTTCCAATGTTTGGAAACCGAGGTCGCCGTGGTCAATGGTATCGGCATCGGAAAAGCTTTTGTATTTTTTGTACTGCGGGAAGCGGGCGATATCGTGGCAAAGCCCAACTGCCTCGGCCAAATTCACTTCGGCTTCCGACCAGTCCATGCCCTGCGCGATAGCGCGGGCGTCTGCGGCGACGCGGACGGTATGCTCGAGCTTGAGCTGATGCATCGGGTGAAGCTTCTCGTCAATGCGGAACCGGTCGACGTAGGTACGCCAGCGAGTTTCGAGTTCGAGAAGTTCATCGCGAGTCATCGTCAGTACACCAGCAGAGCGAGGGCGATGAGGCCGATGCCAATCAGCGTTTTGATTGCCCCGCCAACACGCAATGCCATATTCGAACGGACCGTTCCGGTCATCCGGCGGAACCACCACGGCTCCAGCAGGAAGAAAAGCCCAGCAACGATCCAGAGATAGGCCAGCACAATGATGACATAACGCCAGGCCGAGGGGTGGAAGCGGGCGGAAATGAGCATGGGGCCCGCCGCCAGTAGCAGCAGACCGCCGAGCGCGCGAACAGAGAGCAGCTCGTCGAGGTAGAGACTGCCAAGAAGGATGCAGACGGGTGCAAGCCAATAGAGGTGCGCCTTCCATGCGTCGAACATGCCGAGGTGAATCTGAGTTACGGCGTAGGCCGCCCAGACCATATCCACCGCCAGCAAAACACGGCCGGGCCAAACGCTGCGCGGAAAATTGTCCATTCCCTTGCGCACCAAATCCGGGACGCCGACCGCCAACAGACCGGCTCCGATGGCGAATGTTCCTAAAATCCAGGCGATAACTGCTACAGGCGACATGGGCTTTCCTTCCGAAAGAGCTTGATAAAACAGGCACATCAAATAGATTTTCTGGCACAATTTCCACTCGAAACGGGAAATAAAATAAAAAAAGGAGTTCATTCATGGGAAGCAAAGTTTTTGATGCCGTAAAGCCCGGTGTAGTGACCGGTGACGATGTACAGGCGATTTTCAAAATCGCAAAGGAAAACCAGTTCGCACTGCCGGCCGTAAACGTTGTCGGTTCGGACTCGGTCAACGGCGTGCTCGAAGCCGCTGCGGCGGTTAACTCGCCGGTTATCATTCAGTTCTCCAACGGCGGCGCAGGATTTACCGCTGGCAAAGGGCTGAAGCTCGAAGGCCAGCAAGCCGCTGTCCTCGGCGCAATCGCCGGAGCCAAACACGTGCACACGCTGGCCAAAGCCTACGGCGTTCCGGTCATCCTACACACCGACCACGCCGCAAAGAAACTTCTGCCGTGGATCGACGGACTGCTCGACGCATCCGAAGCCAGCTTTAAAGAAACCGGCAAGCCGCTGTTCAGCTCGCATATGCTCGACCTCTCCGAGGAGCCCCTCCAAGAAAACGTGCAGACCTGCGCGAAATACCTCGAGCGCATGAGCAAAATCGACATGACCCTCGAAATCGAGCTCGGTTGCACCGGCGGTGAAGAAGACGGTGTAGACAACACCGACATGGATGAGTCCAAACTCTACACCCAGCCCGAAGACGTGGCGTACGCCTACGAAACGCTCAGCGCCATCAGCCCGCGCTTCACCATCGCCGCTTCCTTCGGAAACGTGCACGGTGTCTACAAGCCGGGTAACGTCAAACTCACCCCGACCATCCTGCGCGACTCCCAGAAATACGTCGCCGAGAAATTCGGAACCGACACCGACAATCCGATTGACTTCGTATTCCACGGCGGCTCCGGTTCCTCGCCGGCGGAAATCACTGAAGCCATCAGCTACGGCGTCATCAAAATGAACGTCGACACCGACACGCAGTGGGCTTGTTGGAAAGGCATCCTGAACTTCTATAAAGAAAACGAAGCCTACCTGCAGAGCCAGCTCGGCAACCCAGACGGTGCCGACCAGCCGAACAAAAAGCACTACGACCCGCGCGTCTGGTTGCGTAAAGCTCAGGAAAGCCAGGTTGCCCGCGTCAAGCAGGCGTTTACCGACCTCAACGCCCTCGACCGCAACTAGGGAAATGGAATGATGGGATAAGGGATTAGTGGAGTATTGGAGACTCCATTCATCCACCAATCCAATACCCCACCATTCCAAATAGAGTGCCCTTCGCTTCGGCGAAGGGCTTTTTCTTTGTGTCGATAGAGCCGGCGTGGTAAAAGGCTCCCATGAGCACTGACCCCTTCCATCTGAACCGGCCCGTTCATCTCGCTCGGCGAGATGTTTTCTATGAACAGGCGGAGCAACTGATCGCACAGCTTCCCTCGCAAAAAAGCATCGCCGGTCAGAAAGAGATCGCCGAAAAGGCGCTGCATCTCTTCCGCGAAGCGCACCGGCACGCCGCCGCCGCCAACCAGTCACTGAAAACCTCGGATCGCAATCAGCTCTTTTTGGATTTTCTGGACACCGCGGTCGACAACACGCAGTCGATCACTCGAATGCTCCGGCGCCAACAGGCCGCTGAATCGGACCCGTGCCCGCTCAACCTCTTTCTGGGCTCCAGCGACACCGGCGCGAAGATGAGCACTCACTACCGCCGGTGCGCCGCACACATTCTCAAAGGGCTACTGCAAATTCTACAACAGGCGGCACAGCCCTATCAGGAACTGCAACAGACGAGCCTCACCAAAATGACCGCCACCGACAAAGCCCGCTACGACAAAGCCCGCGCCTGTTTTGCGACGGAGATCGTTCCGGAGGACTAACCTGAATTATTCACGCTACAGATTTGGCGTAGATGCGAGGCGTCGAAAGGTGACGCTGTAGTGACCTACTGCGAGCCTTTTGAAACGAAGCAGATGCGACGAAGTCGTCGCGCCTTTGGTAAAAATGGATGGGAATAAATTTTTGATTCGAAATCCACATCCATCCCAACCCCAAGAAGGTTAAGACATTCCCATCCATTTTTATGAATCGATCAGGTTAACCTCGGCCGAACTTGCGGTTGAGTTCGGTAAAGCTCTGGAAGATCAATGTTGGACGTCCGTGCGGACAGGTGTAGGGCATTTCTGTTTTCGCGAGATCGCCCACCAGCTTTTCAAGCTCCTCGGTTGAAAGGTTGTCGCCCGCTTTGACCGCGGCGCGGCAGGCGGCCTGCGCCACCGTCTCGCGCAGCGCGTCGCGCGTCACGCGCGCCGAGGCTCCGCCCTGATCAAGCGCCTTGGCAATCCCGCTTAAAATTACCAACGGCGATCCCTCCTGCAGATGCACCGGCAGCGCATCGACCATAAAGGTGTCCTGCCCGAAGTCGGAAAGTCCGAACCCCATCTCCTCAAGCGCGGGTAGCTGACGGCGAAGCGCCTCCGCGTCAGCCGGCATCAATTCGATCGTCTCCGGCGTAAGCAGTCGTTGCTGCGCCGGCGCACCGGAGGTGATGTCCCGCACAAATTTTTCGAACAGCACCCGCTCGTGCGCCGCCTGCGGGTCCATCAGCACCACCCCGTCTTCGGTTTCAAGCACGGCATAGGTTCCACCCGCCTGCCCCAGCACTCGGCACCACGCCCACGGGCTGGAAGAAGAGGTCGGAGGTCGGAGGTCGGAAATCAGGGGAACAGAAGATAATCGACCCACGTTCTCTCTAAGATCTGCTGACCTCTGATTTCTGACGCCTGATCTCTGATCTCCGATCCCCAACTCGTGTTGTTTTCCGAAGCGTGGCGGCGGAACAACCTGCAACGTATCGAACTTAAACGAGGGCGCGCGCTTTTCCTCCATCGGAGCATTCAGCACCAGTGCTTTCTCGATGGCGGCGATGACGCAGTCGCGCACCGCCGCCGGACGGCGAAAGCGCACCTCTTTTTTTGCCGGATGCACATTCACATCCACTGCGTCGGGCGCAGTTTCGATAAAGATAAACGCCGACGGATGCCGCCCGCGCGCAAGAACCGAATGATACGCCTCGTTGATCGCATAATAAATCACCGGCGCGGACGCGGGTCGTCCGTTGATAAAAATATACTGATCCGAGCGGTCCTTGCGCCCCGTCTGCGGCAGCCCGGCAAAGCCGGTCACCTTCACCGCATCGGCTTCAAACTTTAGTTCGCGCAGATGGCTGAAAAAGGACGGATTGTACAACTCGGCAATGCGGTTGGCCAGCGAGCCGCCCGCCGGCAGATTGTAGAGCTCGCGGCCGTCGGAAATCAGCGACAGCCCTATTTCCGGATGCGCCAGCGCGTAGACCGCGAACAACTGGCGAATCTGCGCCAGCTCGGTCGACTCCGTCCGTAAAAACTTGCGGCGGGCCGGCACATTGAAAAACAGATTGCGGATTTCAAAGCGGGTTCCGGGCGGACAGCCCGCATCGGCCACATCCTGCAACTTGCCGCCCGCAACGCGAATTTCCGTGCCGCTCACCTGATCCGCCGGGCGGGTAATCAGCGTGAAGCGCGACACAGCGCAAATCGAAGAAAGCGCTTCGCCGCGAAAGCCGAGCGTGGACACCGCCTCGACCTCTTCGGCCGTGCGAATCTTGCTCGTCGCGTGGCGCTCAATCGCCAGCAATGCGTTATCTCGATCCATGCCGAAGCCGTTATCGGAAATGGCGATTAACTGCATGCCGCCGCGCACGACTTCCACGTCGACCTGCGTTGCACCGGCATCGAGCGCGTTTTCCATCAGCTCCTTCATCACCGATGCCGGCCGTTCGATCACCTCTCCCGCCGCGATCTTATTGATCACATGATCCGGAAGCATCTGGATGGGTTTATTCACAGCCGCCAGAGTAGCGACTTTTTGCCTCTCCTTCCAGTCGTTGCTTTTGGAAAGAACCAAAAGCCTCTCTTCACTCCGAATCCAACCCTTGGAAGCCATAGTATGGCGGCTTCTTACTACATGGGCCCAACGACCTGTCTTGTGCGGATGCGTATAGATAGGGCGAAGGAGGAACGATGGATAGTTGGGTGCAGGCGCCTCTCCTTCGCCAAGGCTTCGGCGGACAGGCAGAGCCTGCTTCCAAAGGTTGGAAGACGCCGGCGCGCTTGCTCTGCCGAGGCGGCTCTGCTAAAAGTCTCAACATGAAATCGTTGGTTTTAAAAGAGCTTCGGCATCACGGTCCGTTCACCCTCCTCGGCGCGCTGGGTAGCGTGGTGCTAATTATGCTCCTACGGCGCTTTGCTCCAGACTTCCTCTCCACCGACCGCGCGGCCGACCTGTTTGAATTCACCCACCCGCTGCACGTAGTGTTGAGCGCCATGGTGACCGCGGCGCTCTACCGCAACTACCGCGCTAAGATCGAACATTCCAAGCGCGGCATTCTGGCCGTGGTTCTGATCGGCTACTTCGGCTCCATCGGCATCGCCACACTGAGCGACTGCCTGATTCCGCACTGGGGCGAACTGCTGCTCGGCATGGGCCAAGGATCGCACGCCCACATCGGCATCATTGAAATGCCGTACATTATTAACTTTGCTGCGCTGTTCGGTATCGGTTTTGCCTACTGGTATCCGAAAACCCACTTCCCGCACACAGGCCACGTCCTGCTGAGCATGGCGGCGTCGCTGTTCCACATTCTGCGCACACAACCCGGAAGCTTCAGTGTCCTTGAGGGCTTAGGCATCACCCTGTTCCTGTTTGTCGCCGTCTGGATCCCCTGCTGCCTGAGCGACATCGTCTTCCCGCTGCTCTTCATTAAAAAAGAAGATTTGCCGGACGACCTCCACCATCACTGAGGTTGAAGATTTCCCAACCGCACGCGGTTATAACGCTGCGTGATGATGCACGGACCGTTGGCGAGCGTGGCATACAGCACCATCACCCAACCGGCCCATGCCGGATTCCACAGGAAAAAGAGCCAGCCGCCGAGGTGCGCGAGCCAGAGGATTAGTTCGGGTCCCATGCCACTACCTTTTTGGCGACGTTCTGTCCGCACAGCACCACCATGGGCATGCCGCCGCCGGGGTTGACGGAGCCGCCGGTGAAGAAAAGGTTTTCATAGCGACGGCTCTGCTTGGCCGCCTTGAAGGCAAAGTTTTTCCACCGGTTAGAAACCACACCGTAGATCGAACCGCCGTTGGAATAATAATTTTTCTGAATGTCGAATGGCGTCCAGACATGCTCAAAAACGATGTGTTTGCGCAGGTCGGTCAGCCCCATGCGTTCGAGTTTATCGAGCAGACGGTCCTTGAGTGCGAGATAGTCCTCCTGCGTATAGGAGTGCTTTTCATTGAGGTAAGGAATGTGCGGAAGAATTTTGAGGCAGTCACAGCCCTCCGGCGCGACGGTCGGGTCAGTGCGCGAAGCGGCGACGAGATAGATGGTGGGGTCGTGCGGAATTTCCTTTTTTCGGAAGACGCTTTTGAAATGCTCCTTCTGATTTCCGGAGAAGAAAAAGTTGTGATGGGCGAGCTGCTCATATTTGCAGTCGAGACCGAGATCGAGCACCAGTCCCGAGCAGGCCGGCTCTAAAACACGCTCCATGCGCCGCACGGTTCGTTCGCTTTCGCGCAGCAGTTCGCGATGGGCGGGAATCACTTCCATGTTGGATACAATGATGTCTGCCTGAACGGTCGATCCGTCGGCTAGCTCCAGCCCGCTTACTCGGCCGGGCGATTTTTCGATGCGCACCACTTCGCTAGTAAGGTGCACCCGTACGCCGATTTCGCTCATCAGCTTTTCGAGGCCGCGGGCAATGCCGTACATACCGCCGTCAACATACCACAGGTCGTGCCGGAACTGGATGGTCGGCATGCAGTTCATAAAGCCGGGCGCGTCGTAGGCCGATGATCCGACATATTTGATGAAAAAGTCGAATACATTGCGCAGACGCGGATCGCTAATACGTTTGGCAACCCCGCCGTGCATAGAGTGCCAAAAGTCAAAATGCATGAACTGCCAGAAACCGTAAAAACGCTGAAAGTCGCCGACGGTGTCGAGCCCGGCCTCGAAATAGCCATTTTCAATCAGATCATACTGCTGCGCCGCATACGCCAGGAAATCCTCCACTTCTTTTGCGGAGCCGAGCGCAAACCGCTCGGCCTCTTCCGCCATTTTTTCCGGCTCAGGAAAAAGACTGATCACCGAGCCGTCCTCAAAGAAGTTGCGCCAGTGAGGGCGGACCGGGCGGATCAGAATGTAGTCGGACATTTTTTTACCGGAGCGCTCGAAGAGCCGCTCGAAAATATGCGGCAGGGTCAGGATGGAAGGCCCCATATCAAAGGTGTAGCCCTGCGCTTCGAGCAGGTTGAGCTTGCCGCCGATCTGTGGGTTTTTTTCGTAAAGATCGACCTCGTATCCTTGCTGCCTCAACGAAATCGCGGCGGAGAGTCCACCGAGCCCTGAACCAATCACCGCAACGTTTTTATTTTTTTGGGTCATCATTCAATTCCATCAGGCGTTTGCGCGCCGGTTTGTATAACGGATTTATCTTCAATGCGGACTGATAATAAAATCTGGCTTGCTCCAGTTCGCCGCGCTCAACCATCAACTCGCCCAGTCGTCTATAGCAGTCCGTCGCGCCCCAGCGAGGCTGGCGGACGTCAGGATCTTCCGACTGTTCTGCTTCATACAATTCTGCCGCCTTTGTTAAATGCGCCAAAGCCAGCTCCCGGTCCCCGAACGGCGAGGGAGCCTCGAACCAACAGGCTCCGGCGAGACTTTGAACGCGAGGACTGTCTGGGCCACTGACCAACGCCGCCGCTCGCAATTTTTTTATTTTACGGCCCAGCCAAAGCCCGCGGAACGGTTTTTCAGTAATCTGCCGGCCGTACAGAACCGCTAGCATCATGGCGATTTCAGCGTCCTGCGGGTTTCGGCGAACCGTCTCTTCGATGGACCGGATCGTTTCTTTCGCACCGGATTCGTCGCGGCAGAGAACTAGATGAAACCGGGCAACAGCCTGCCAGTAAAGCGAGCCCGGTTCCGATGGAGCCTGTTCCATCAGTTGAAGCCCTAATTCCATCTGCTCCGCGTTCCACTGCAGGTAGCCTTCGCGGAACAGCCCGATTCCTCGATCAAACAGTTCATCGGACTGACCGCAAGCTGCTGCCGCCATAATCCAAAGCGTGGAAAAAATTATAAAAGCCTTATGCATAGTCGCTTGACGGGAGTTTAGACATCGTTAAGCATGCAACCAAGCCTGATGAACGAACAATTCCAGATCGGACGCATGCGAAGTTTCTTCGAAACCGGCACGACACGGGACATCGCATTCCGCACCGAACAACTTCTCAAGCTGAGCCGTGCGCTCGAGCAACACGAAACAAAGCTACACGAAGCGCTCTACAACGATCTGCGCAAATCCCCGCTCGATGCCTACGCCTCGGAAACCGGATTTGTGCAAAGCGACATCCGCTATACGATCAACCATCTGAAGCGCTGGAGCCGCGCGCAACCGGCCCGCGTCCCGCTAATGCTCCGTCCGGCACGCGCGCGAATTATCCCAGAACCAAAGGGGGTCGTGCTGATCATCGGCCCGTGGAACTATCCCCTGCAGCTGTTGCTCTCTCCGCTGGTCGCCGCGCTGTCCGCCGGCAACTGCGTGGTATTGAAACCCTCCGAACTGACACCGTACACCTCCGCTGCTTTGAAAAAACTGATCGACGAAACATTCGATCCGGCCATCGTGCAAGTGATTGAAGGCGGACGCGAAACGGCCGAGGCGCTGCTGAACGAACCGTTCGATCACATCTTTTTCACCGGCGGCACCGAGGCCGGCCGCGCGGTCGCGCAAGCCGCCGCCAAACAGCTCATCCCGATCACACTGGAACTCGGCGGAAAAAGCCCGGTCATTATTTGCGAAGACACGAGCCTACCTGTCGCCGCGCGGCGCATCGTGCGCGGAAAATTCATGAACGCCGGGCAGACCTGCGTCGCCCCGGACCACGTCTGGATTCCGCGCAAACAGCTGAATGAATTTTTCCAAACCTTAAAAAAAACGATTGCGGACTTTTACGGCAACAATCCACAGCAAAGCCCCGACTTTGGCCGTATCGCAAACCGCCGCCACGTCGACCGGTTAGTCGAGCTCTATCCGGAGTGCGAGCGCGACGCGGAAGATCTGTACATCGCACCAACACTCATTATCGATCCACCGCGTGACTCGGCGCTCATGCGGGAGGAAATTTTCGGCCCGCTGCTGCCGGTCATTCCGTACGATACAGAAGAAGAGGTCATTGAATTCTTCAAAACCCAATCCGCTCCACTAGCGCTTTATCTTTTTACAGAAAATCGCGCGCGACAGGAGCGACTAATGGCGGCGCTCCCGGCAGGCGGCGTCTGCATCAACGACACGGTGATGCAGTTGATCCCAAAAGAACTTCCGTTCGGCGGGCGGGGCAAAAGCGGTATGGGCGCCTATCACGGAAAAGCGGGGTTCGATACGTTCAGCCATTTCCGAAGCGTACTAACGCGCTCCACGAAATTTGATCTGCGCGTCGCCTACCCCCCCATCGATATCCCCCTGCGCACCTTCAAAAAAATCTACCGCTTCTTCGCCGGCGGCTAGTCTTTCAAAAGAGAGCGGATGGCTTCGCGAACGAGATCAGGATCGAGGCGAGTATTGCGGCAGGGAACGCCCGTTTGAATATTGGACACGCCGAGGACCGAAGTCGGCATCACTGCCAGAATCCCCATCGCGAGCTCTTTCTCACAGGCCACCGCAACCACCGCTTTAGTGCGCGGATCGCGCACAAAGGCCACCGCTTCACGACCACCGGTCGCCATGCTGCAACGAATTCCAAACTCGTCACGAATCGTCAGCAGATCCGTCACATTGCACTTCCCGCAGGCTTTACAGTCGTCAATCGTTTCGCCCAACGTCTGCGGACAGCCGTTTCTCTGCAAACAACGAGGGACGAGCAGCAAAAGCTGCTCCGGCTCAACCCGTACACGGCGCAAACGGATCAACCAATTATTGAACTGGACAAACAGACGACTAAACATGTCCATACGCTACCCGATATGTGCTTCAAAAGAGACTTTTTTTTATCTAAAAAAGCCGTAAGCTCGCTTTACTAAGCGGGGGAAATTTCTATGGAACAAAAACACATTGTGATCGTCGGCGCGGGACCCGGCGGACTAACCGCCGCCATGATTCTGGCGAAACGAGGATTCAAGGTTTCTTTGTTTGAAGCGCAGAACCAGGTTGGCGGGCGCAATGGCGCCTTCAAGCTTGGCCCCTACACCTTTGATATCGGCCCCACGTTCCTGATGCTCAAACCGATCCTCGATGAAGTATTCGAAGAGGCCGGCGCCAACTGCGATGAGCTCATGGATATGCGCAAGCTCGAACCGATGTATCGGCTTCAATTCGAAGACAAATATATTGAACCGACCAACGGCGTGGAAAAAATGAAGGTGGAAATCGCCCGCACCTTCCCCGGACAGGAAGATGGGTATGCTCAATTTTTCTCCCGTGAAAAGAAGCGCTTCGATGCGCTTTATCCCTGCCTCCAGAAGTCGTACCACACCTGGCGTTCTTTTTTCTCCCCGCATCTGATCAAGGCCGTTCCGCATCTGGCCATCGGCAAAAGCCTTTACGACATCATGGCCAAGAACTTCCATGAAGAAAAACTAGCGCTCTCGTTCACCTTCCAGGCGAAATATCTCGGCATGTCGCCGTGGGAGTGTCCCGGTCTGTTCGCGATCATTCCTTACATTGAACACGCCTTCGGGATCTATCATCCGATCGGCGGACTCAGCCGCATCTCGGACACGATGGCGGACACCGCCCGCAAAAACGGTGCGGACATTCATCTCGACTCGCCCGTCAAAGAAATCCGCGTTGAAAACGGCGCGGCCTGCGGCGTCAAACTGGAAAATGGCGAGATCATTGACGCCGACGAGGTGATCATCAACGCCGATTTCGCCTATGCGGCCTCCACCCTGTTCGCGCCCGGTGTGCTGAAAAAATACTCCCCGCAAAAGCTGCAGAAGAAAAAGTTCTCCTGCTCAACCTTCATGCTCTATCTCGGGCTCGACAAACAATACGACCTGCCGCACCACACCGTCTTTTTCGCCGAAGACTACCGCAAAAACGTCGACGACATCTTCCATCTTCGCGAACCGGACAATGACCTGTCGGTCTACGTCCGCAATGCAAGCATCACCGACCCGACCCTCGCGCCCGAAGGTCACTCCGCCATCTACGTGCTCGTCCCCATGCCCAACCTGCGCAGCGGCACCGACTGGGAAGTAAAGAAAAACAACTTTCGCGAAATCGTGCTCAACATCATGGAACAACGCGCCGGCATGGAAAATCTGCGCGAGCACATCGTCGAAGAAAAAGTGATGACACCAGCGGACTGGCGCGACGAGCTGAATGTCTATGAAGGGGCCACCTTCAACCTCGCGCACAGTTGGGATCAAATGATCCACCTGCGGCCGCGCAACAAGTTTGAGGAAGTGGACAACTGCTACCTCACCGGTGGCGGAACCCATCCGGGAAGCGGCCTGCCGACCATCTATGAATCCGGTCGCATCGCCGCCAACCTGATCAGTCGCCGCCACGGCGTGGAGTTCACCTCCGCCAACCGGCTTTCCTGATCCTTTTTCCAAACCCTGAAACCACCGGCGCCGGAACGCGCCGTTTTTTCCAATGTTTGGAAATCAGTTTTCGTTGAGCTGCAGATCCGCCTCTTCCATGACCGCGGCCTGCCAGTCGGCAGCTAGTCGCTGCATGCGGACACCGGAAAGTCCGTTGATGAGCTCGCCGCGCAGGGCGGGCAGTCCGATTTCGGCATCCGTGGAACTGCGTTGCGCAACATATGCGAAAAGGATGCCGTCCTCGACCGGTATGACCGGGCAGAGCTTACCCTGCGGAACCGTAATACTGCTCTTAATCAGCGCTTCGGCATATTCGTTGTCCAGCTCGGAGGTCAGATCAAACGCCTCGGTGGTCTGAACCGAGAGACCGAAGGGTTTGACGGCCTTTTTAAATTCGGTACCGGCGGCGAGCGCGTCGGAAACGGCGGCGCGGATTTCAAAAACACGCTTGGCGGCGATTTCGGCGGCAACCTTTGCGCGGGCGGCTTCGGTGGCCTCTTTTTCGACAGCCTCAAAGAAGGGCAGGAAGGAGTCGTAGCGCTGTTCGAGCGAAAGAACATAGACGCTGTCTTTTCCAACGACGGCGTCGCTGAAAGAGCTGTAGATGTCGTCCTGCAAGCCAAAGGCGGCCTGACGAAACGGCGCAGTGGGGTCGATGCCCGGGAGTTCGCCGGACGGGCCGACGGCGGGCAGTGTTTTAACGCTCAGGCCGGCCACGGCGGCGGCGGCGTTAAAGTCCGGCGCTTCATTCTGCGATTTCGGAGCAATGTCGGCCACAAGCGAGGTGGCCTGCTCAAGCGCCAATCGACGAGCGGAAAACTCCGCGATTTTGGTGGTGATTTCCGCTTCGACCTCTTCGAAGGGTTGGTATTCGACGGGCGCGTCGACTTCTTCGTTTTCGATGCGGTAGTTTTCGAGGTTTTGGTTGTAGACCTGCAGGGCAGCGCCCTCCGGCACCTCAGCCAGCGCGATAAAATCGGCTACTGGATATTCGACGTAGGAAACACGCACTTTAGCGGGCATGCGAAACGCCTCGATGTTTTCGTTAAAGAACGCTTCGGCCTCTTCGCGGGTTACGCTCGCGCCTTTTTCGGCCTGCTCTCGCGGGAGCAAGGCGTAGTCTACAACGATGCGATCGGTGTACATGTGATAGGCGCGCTCCAGCTCGGTCGGCGAAATGAGTGCGGCCTGCATCGGGCGGTACGCCAGTTTCTGAAGGACAATCTGTTCGCGAAAGACGTTTTCAACCTGGCGGGGCGAAAGGCCGATCTGGCCGAGAACGGCCTGATAGGTAGCCTTATTGAACACACCGTTCTGGTTCGCAAAAATGGGTGTTCGCTGAATCTGCGTGATCACCTCCTGATCACTCACGATCACTTTTTCCTCTCCCGCTTTGTAAAGCATCGCCAGTCGTTGCCAAGCCTGCTGCTGCAGAGCCTCAACCACTTCGCGGGTCGTATCGAGCCTGCGGCCGGTGGAGAGGATATACCCGATTTTTGTGTTCTGAAGCGCGCGGCGGTAGTCCTGCTGCGAAACCTTTTCGCCGAACAGCGTTCCCATAGACTGCTCTTTGGGTTTCGATGACTTATTGCCCATGGTCGGAGTGAAAAATCCGACAAAGGCGATCACGATCACGCCGAGAACAATGTACCAGACAACCTTGGACTGGATCAGTTTATGAAATTTGCTAATCATCATCGTCATAATAAAACCTCTTTAGTTCCAGTGAAAAATGAAGGAGGAGCTTAGCCTCGCCCCTGTGCAGGGTCAACGGGAAAGCAACATCTCAACCCCGTTTCAGGCGGGCAATGAACATGCCGTCGCCGGGACCGTCCCACGGCCAAATCTGCAGGGTACCGTCGGTCGGCTTCCCCGTCAACGGGTTGGCGAACGGTTCAAGCGAGAAGTTGGGATGATCGGCCAAAAAGCGCTCCAGCGTTTCGGTGGTCTCCTCGGCAGTAAAGGTGCAGGCCGCATAGATCAATACGCCGCCAGATCTTACACACTGCGCTGCATTATTGAGCATCCGTACCTGCAGGTTGCGTTTCTGGGCCGGATCGCGCGGGTCGGTTCGCCAGCGCGCATCCGGATTTCGGCTCCAGGTTCCCCACCCCGAGCAGGGGGCGTCCACCAGAACACCGTCCCACTCTTTGGTGAAGGGGGCATCCTTGGCCAGATCGTGCAGCTGCATCCGGACATTTTTGACCCCGTCTGTGCGGGCGCGCTTTTTACAGTTCGCCAGCGCGTCTTCGCGCACATCGGTGGAGAATACTTTTCCACCGCGACCGATCAAATCCGCCAGATGCAGCGATTTTCCGCCGGCACCGGCGCAGGCATCCCACCAGTCGCCGTCTTTTTCCGGGGCGGCAATGGCACAGACCGCCTGCGATGCAATGTCCTGCACTTCAAACTGCCCGCCATGCCCGAGCGTACCGAGCGAACGGCCGGCGGGGATCGAAACCGCATGATCGAGCTGCGGATGCGATTCATAAGGAATCTCGGCATCCATCAGCATGCGCTTAAACGCATCGTTGCGCAGACGGATCCATGTGGGAGGCCGCTGCTGAAGCGTTGCATAGAAAAGATCCTCCTGCCCGTCGGGTAGCGTCACGCTGTTTCCAAACTCTGGAAAAACCAAATTCTCTTTTTCCAACCCCTGGGCGTCCGGGAACCATTCGCGCAAAGCGGCCAGCTTTTCGTCGAGCGTCTTCGCGCCCAGCGGGGTCCAGTCCCGACCCTGCAGAAGAAGTGCTGGGTGTATTTCGGTCTGGTCGAGATGCACAGAAAGCGAAACCGCTTCCAGAATCGTGAGCCCGAGGGGGCGCGTCAACCCCATCCAGCGGAAGGTCGAAAAGAAGCATTCCGTAAGGAGGCGACGGTCACGCGAACCCAACTCGCGACGGTTTTTAAAAAACTGAGCGAGTACTCGGTCTGCCGGATGTTGCTGCTCCAGAACGAACGGAAGCAGGCGTTGCATCATTTCCGTAACGATGACGCTTTGGCGGTTAATAATTTTATCGGAGAGATTTTTCACGAGGTCCTTAGCAGTTTTTTGTTTTTTCGTTTTCAAAAGCGGGCATAATCCTAGCCCTTCTCCCCCAGGGAAGTAAAAAGGAGAGTGCATTTAAAAAAGGAACCTGTCATGGCGAAAGAACTCGGATTTGTATTAATTACCCCGCATTCACTGCGCAAGTCGCGTACCGGCGGCATTATCGGACGTTTCAGTCGAATTGAAGGGCTAGAGTTCGTCGCCTCACGCATGTTCGGGCCGAGTCAGAAGTTGGTCGATAAATACGTCGACCTATTGCGCAATAATCCGGATATTAACGAAGACAAGCGCGATGTTCTGGCTGATTATGCGTTACATGCGCTGGCTCCCGCCCCGGACACCGGCCGGCCGCATCGCGCCATGCTACTCCTCTTTGAAGGCGAAGACGCCATTTCGAAAATCTACGAAACGGCGGGCAGCTTTGATGACAGTAAAGAGTCCGCCGACACCGTACGCGGCACCCACGGCGAATATGTCCGCAACCATGCCGGCGAGCTGATCTATTTCGAACCGGCCGTTCTGGTGGCCCCCACGGTGGCATCCGCCAGCCATACTCTGGCTCTGTGGATGAAGTACGCTGAAACCGATGGCGGCATTGTTGACAATGCCCTAAGCCTCCCGGAAGAAGGCTCGCAAAAAACACTCGTTATCATTAAACCGGATAACTTTCGCTTTCCCAGCTCACGTCCCGGCAATATTGTCGACCTGTTTTCGCACTCCGGCCTACGCATCATCGGCGCACAGGTGCACCGCATGAGCATGACCGAAGCCAAAGAATTCTACGGGCCCGTTCAAGCGGTCCTGCGCGAAAAACTGGCTGGTCACGCGGTCGACAGAGCTCTTTCGGCGCTCAAAAACGAATTTGATTTCGAGATGCCCGACGATGTCGTCCAGGCGCTCAATACCACCCTCGGCCCGGACTACGGCGACAACCAGTTCTATGAAATCATGCAGTTTATGACCGGCCTGTGGTTGCCGGATGTACCGGAAAGCGAAATGGACGCGGCCGGAAAAGCCCGTTGCCTGGTTCTAATTTACGCTGGCGAAAACGCGGTCGACAAAATCCGCACCATCCTCGGGCCGACCGACCCGAGCAAAGCGCACCCCGGCTCGGTGCGCAAAGAATACGGCAGCAACATCATGGTCAACGCGGCGCACGCGTCCGACTCACCCGAGAACGCCGTGCGGGAACTGGAAATTTTGAAACCGGAGCGCAATGCGCTCAAAAAGTGGTTTGAGCAATACTACGGATAAACCGGAGAGAAGATTATGTGGAAAAATGTTGAAGCAGCCCCGGCCGATGCAATTCTCGGCCTGACCGAAGCGTTTAAAAGTGATCAGCGATTCGCCAAAGTGAATCTGGGAGTCGGAGTTTATAAAGACGAAGAAGGCCACACCCCGATTCTCACCTCGGTGAAAAAGGCGGAAAGAATCCTGCTTGAGACCGAGAACACCAAATCCTACTTTCCGATCGGCGGCGAAGCGGCCTACGGCGCGGAAGTGCAGAAAATGATCTTCGGTAGCGTGTGCGAACGTGCCGCCACTGTGCACACGCCCGGCGGAACCGGTGCGCTGCGCCTCGCCGGCGAGCTGCTCAAATCCTTCAGCTCCGGCACCATCTGGGTCAGCAACCCGACATGGGCCAACCACAAAAATATCTTCGCCGCATCCGGCCTGACCCTCAAAGACTACGCCTACTATAACTCAGAAACCAAAGCGCTCGACGAAGAGGCGTTCTTCGCCGCGCTTGAAACCGTCCCATCCGGCGACTGCGTGTTGCTGCACGCCTGCTGCCACAATCCGACCGGTGTGGACCTCACCTCCGCCCAGTGGGATCGTGTCGCCGCAATCGCCAAAACCAACGGTTGGTCCGCCCTGCTCGACTTCGCCTATCAGGGCTTCAGCGAAAGCATCGAAGCCGACCGCGTCGGCGTGGAAGCCTTCCTCGCCTCGGACACCGACTTTATGGTCGCCAGTTCCTTCTCCAAAAACTTCGGTCTCTACCGCGAACGCACCGGCGCGCTAACCGCCGTTGCCGCCGATGCGGATGCCGCGACCGTTGCCATGAGCCACATGAAGCGCAACGCGCGCGTGCTCTACTCCAACCCGCCAGCGCACGGCGGACAGATCGTCACCACCATCCTGCAAGACGAGGACCTTTTCAACCTTTGGAAAAGCGAGCTCAACGCCATGCGCGAGCGCATCGCACAGGCGCGCGCCGCCTTCGCCAAAGGGCTGACCGCCCGCGAGGTCAAAATGGACTGCTCGTTCATGACGAAGCAGAAAGGCATGTTCTCCTTCAGCGGACTGACCCAAAAACAGGTGGCCTTCCTGAAAGAGGAAAGGTCAATCTACATTGTCGGCTCCGGCCGCATCAATGTCGCCGGCCTCACTCCCGGCAATATGGCCGGCGTCTGCGACGCCGTTGCCGAAGCCATGAACCGCTGATTTTTTGGGCTACGGCTGAACACGGTTGCTTTGGGGAAATACCCAAAGCACGTTCTCTATCGCTCAAATCCACTGGCTGGAAAAATCCAGCGCGCCGCCATGCAATGGCTTCCAGAAGTTGGCAGCTCAGGTGCGCCCGATACTGTATTTTTCGCATTCTTCCATGGCATAGCGGTCAGTGCAGCCGGCAACGTAGTCGCAAACGGTGCGCATAACGCCCTCTTTTTCGAGGCGTTCGCGGGCCTTCCTGCCCATGGTTTCGGGGTGGTTCACGTAGTGGTGAAAGAGTCCGCGCATGAGCTCGACGGCCTCGATGTTAGCATTGGCGACGCCGGGGTGATAGTAGAGCTGCTGATAGAGAAAATCGGAAAACTCTTTAAGCATGCCGGTCATTGGCTCGCTGAAGCAGACCAGTCTCTCTGGGGCGTTCATCACATCGACAATGCGCCGGGGCCGATGGTTTTCGAGCCGGACCCGGCTTTCGGTGAGAACGTCCTGCGCCTGCAAGTCGAGCAGGTTGCGGATGGTGATGCGGCGGTGCTGGTCTTCGTCGAGCGCGGTGTACTGTTCGTTGGCCCGGGTGGAGGCCATCTGCCAGAAGGCGAGTTCGCGCAGCTGGTCGAGAGTGATGAGTCCGGCGGAGAGACCGTCATCGACGTCGTGGGCGTGGTAGGTCATGTCGTCGGCGACATCGGCGATCTGCGCTTCCAGATATTGGAAGGGGCCAATGGGATAGCCGTCCAGATTGGCTCCCGCCGCGGAGGCTTCGTGTTTGAGCAGGCCGGCGCGCACCTCCCAAGAGAGATTGAGGCCGGTGAAGTGGGGATACTGATATTCAAGTTTTTCGACGGCACGCAGGCTCTGCAGGTTGTGGTCGAATCCGCCGTGGTCTTTCATGAGCTCGTCGAGCACCGCTTCGCCGCGGTGCCCGAACGGACTATGTCCCACGTCATGAGCCAGACAGATCGTCTCGGTAAGGTCTTCGTTGACGCGGAAGGCGCGGGCAAGCGTGCGTCCGACCGCCGTCATCTCGATGGTGTGAGTCAGACGCGTGCGGTAGTGGTCGGCGGTTCCGTTGACAAAAACCTGGGTTTTATATTCGAGCCGACGGAAGCAGCGGCTGTGCAGCACGCGGTCGCGATCACGCTGGAAACAGGGGCGCACCGGATGCGGCGGTTCGACAAATTGACGCCCCAGACTGTCGGCGCTATGCGCGGCGTACGGAACCAGATCACTGGTCTCAAGCGCCTCCCATTCCTGCCGGTTGTGTGTCATGAGCGCATTTTAACGGGACGGATTCATTTGACCAATGACACAGCAGATAAAAAACGATACCTTCCGCATCTGGTGTATACGCTGGGAGGGAGACACAAAATATGCGCGAAAAGACGATTGGATCAAAAACCGTTTTTGAGGGACGCATTATGCGCGTCGAGGTGCTGGATGTGGCGCTACCGAACGGGCGGACCACCACCCGCGAGATTGTGCGCCACGGCTCGGCTGTGGCGGTGATCGCCCGGCGGCGCGACGGACAGTTTGTGTTTATCCGCCAGTTCCGCAAAGCGATGGAGCGCATCTGCTTCGAAGTAATGGCCGGCAACTGCGACCCCGGGGAAGAGGCGGAAGCCTCCGCCATCCGCGAACTAAAGGAGGAAACCGGCTATACGCCCGATACCATCCGTTTTCTCGCCCCGATCTATCCGTCGATGGGCTACTGCACCGAGCGAATCGACATCTTCTATGCCGAGGTTAACGAGCCGGGCGAAACCGATTTCGATCCCGATGAGGACATTGAGACCCTCCTACTCACAGAAAAAGAAATGGATGGGATGATCCGTTCCGGCGAAGTACAGGACGCCAAAACCCTCGCCGCATGGATGTTGTACAAGAACGTAATCCGTAATGCGTAATTAAGGAATTTTCTAGGTTACGTATTACTCATTACGCACTAAATCGCCAACAGGCCGGTCAGCTGCAGAATAAACAGCAGAACACAGACCACACACAAGCCGAATGACCACCACGGAAGCGGACTCTGATCCTCACTGCGGCGAAGCATTTTAACCCACGTCGCCAACACGCTCAACAGCAGCGTAAACCCCAGCACCAGCAGGAAAGAGCGTTGGTTCTCATCGGCATACGGCACGCTGGATCCGGCACGGCCGACTAGCGGCAGCAACATGCAGGTGAAAAAAAAGGAAAGACCGGCCGCGACAGCGAGGACGCTGCCGGTGACCGAATTTTTAAAAAGTTTTCCAAACTGAAAGCTCATAGCCTCCATTTATAGTTCCAAGAGTTGGAAAAATCCACCTCTGTTTTTCCAAACCTTGGAAACCCATGGTAGAATCCGAACCTCTTCGATCAAAAAAATTTCAGGGTTTGGAACATGAGCGGAAAATGGATTACAGTAACGGGTGCGCGGGAACACAACCTCAAAAATGTGGATGTGCGCATTCCGCGCAACAAGCTCACCGTCATCACGGGCCTGAGTGGCTCGGGAAAATCGTCGCTTGCCTTCGATACTCTCTACGCCGAAGGACAGCGAAAATATGTCGAAAGCCTTTCGGCCTACGCCCGCCAATTTCTCGAACAGATGCAGAAGCCAGATGTCGACACCATCGAAGGGCTCTCGCCCGCCATCTCCATTGAGCAGCGCACGGCAGGCTCCAACCCGCGCTCCATCGTCGCCACCGTCACCGAAATCCATGACTACCTGCGCCTGCTTTTTCCAAGCATTGGAAACGTCCACTGCCCCTCCTGCGGCAAACCAATCCAGCAGCAGAGCGCAGAAAACATCGTCGAGCAACTTTTGGAGATTCCGGCAAAAACCAAAGTAATGCTGCTCGCGCCGCTCGTGCGCGGACGCAAAGGCAAACACGAAGAGGTGTTTGAAACCATTCGCAAACAGGGCTTTGTGCGCGTGCGCGTAAATGGCGAGCTGTATGAAATCGAAAAAGTTCCCAACCTCGAAAAAAATAAAAAGCACACCATCGAGGCGGTGGTCGATCGGCTGGTGATCGATCCCGCGACGCGCAGCCGCATCAACGACTCGGTCGAGCTGGCGCTCTCCACCGGTGACGGGCTGCTGATCGCCATGATCCAAAAAGGCGACGGGTGGGCAGATCGTCTCTACTCCGAAAAAAACGCCTGCCTCGACTGCAACATCAGCTTCGAGACCCTCACGCCAAAGCACTTTTCCTTTAACAGCCCGTACGGTGCCTGCCCGACCTGCCACGGCCTCGGCAACATGCTCACCTTCGACGAAGAACTGATTATTCCCAACGAAGAGCTGCCGCTCGAAGAATGTGTCCATCCATGGCGGCGCGGCGGCCGGCGCGCCATCATCTACTATAAAAAACTGCTCGCCGCCGTCGCCGACAGCTACGGCATCGACCTGCGCACCCCGTTCAACGAACTGCCCGCCTCCTTTAAAAAAGTACTCTTCTACGGCTCGGACGAACCCATTTCGTACACCATGCGCCGCCGCCGGATCGAAAAACCGTTCGAGGGACTCATCCCCAATCTGCAGCGGCGTTATATTGAAAGCGACAGCGAATGGACCCAGCAGCGCCTGCGCGCCTACATGGGCAACCAGCTCTGCACCGCCTGCCTCGGCGCGCGCCTGCGCCCCGAAAGCCTGGCTTGCACCGTCGGCGGGCAGAATATCCACCAACTCTGTGCGCTTTCCATTGAGAGCGCGGTAGAGTTTTTCCAAAGGTTGCTTGCCCTGAGCCCCGGCGAAGGGGGACTTTCCAAAGAGGAAGCACATATCGCCCGCGACATCCTCAAAGAAATCCGCGCACGCCTCGGGTTTATGATCGATGTGGGCCTCGACTACCTCACCCTCGACCGCGAAAGCGGCACGCTCTCCGGCGGCGAAGCACAGCGCATCCGGCTCGCTACCCAGATTGGCTCACGCCTGACCGGCGTACTCTACGTGCTCGACGAGCCGAGCATCGGCCTGCATCAGCGCGATAACGACCGCCTGCTCGGCACGCTCAAAGAACTGCGCGACCTCGGCAATACGGTGGTTGTGGTGGAGCACGACGAACAGACCATCCGCGAAGCCGACTATGTGATCGACCTCGGCCCCGGCGCCGGCGTCCATGGCGGTGAAATCGTTTTTGCCGGAACCCCGGCTCAGCTGTTGAAATCAAAAAAGTCGCTGACCGCACAATACATGCGGCGCGAAACCCAGATTGAAGTGCCAAAAAAACGAACCAAAGCAACCAACGGCTTTCTTGAAATCCGCGGCGCGGCCGAAAACAACCTCAAGCGCGTGAATGTAAAAATCCCGCTTGGACTGTTCACCTGCGTCACCGGCGTTTCCGGTTCCGGCAAAAGCACACTAATTGATGACGTGCTACGCCGCGCCCTCTTCCGCCACTTTCACGGCTCCAAAGAGCGGCCCGGTAAACATAAGGAACTGCTCGGCGTCGACCAGATCGATAAGGTGATTGTGATCGACCAATCGCCGATCGGCCGCACCCCGCGCAGCAACCCCGTCACCTACACTGGGGCGTTTTCGATTATCCGCGATCTGTTTGCCAAACTACCCGCCTCCAAGGTGCGCGGCTACGGGCCGGGACGCTTCAGCTTTAATGTCAAAGGCGGCCGCTGCGAACACTGCACCGGCGATGGCCTGCTCAAAATTGAAATGCACTTTCTGCCGAATGTCTATGTGACCTGCCCGCAGTGCACCGGCAAACGCTACAACCGCGAAACGCTCGAAGTGCACTACGGCGGCAAAAACATCGCCGACGTGCTCGAAATGACCATTAACGAAGCGTGTGAATTTTTTGCGGCCATCCCCGGCGTCGAGCGCAAGCTAAGAACTCTGCGTGAAGTCGGCCTCGGGTATCTGCGGCTCGGTCAGCCCGCCACCACCCTTTCCGGCGGCGAAGCCCAGCGCATTAAGCTCTCTTCCGAGCTCAGCAAACGGGCGACCGGAAAAACGCTCTACATTCTCGATGAACCGACCACCGGCCTGCACTTTGCCGATGTGCACAAGCTGATTGAGATGTTGGAAACCCTGCGTGACGGCGGCAACACCGTGCTGGTAATCGAGCATAACCTCGACGTCATCAAGCGCGCTGATCACCTGATCGACCTCGGTCCCGAGGGCGGCGAGCGCGGCGGAAAAGTCGTCGTGGCCGGCACCCCGGAAAAGGTCGCCGCCCACCCAAAATCCTATACGGGAAAATATCTGGCAGAAATGCTCACGGAATAGGATACTCGCCGGCGATGAAACTTAGGGTTTTTATACTTTTTACGCTTCTAGCTGCGACTTCACTGTTCGCGCAGGATTTTTCTATCCGCTCCATCGAGGCCGCGCTGGAAGATGAACTCTATCCGCTGGCCGAGCGGCAGATCTGGAATGCGCTGGGCATCGACCGAAGCATTGAAGAAAAAACAGACCTCACGATCCTATTGGTTCGTTCATTGATCGGACAAAGCCGTTTCGAAGATGCGGTGATTCTATCAGATGAATCAGCCCATCTGCTTCAACAAGACGCATTCACCTACTGGAAGGCCCGCGCCCAGTTTGAGGCCGGTCAAATCGAGCCGGTTTCCAAAACATTGGAAAACCTCCCAAAAAACAGCTCCTATACACCCGCCGCGTTGCGGCTCAAAGGACGCGCCGCGGTGCTCGACGGCGAACTAAAAGACGCAGAGAACTTTTTTGAGGCCTTCGAGAAAAAATTTCCCGGCGACGAAAACGCCGCGCAAAACCTGCTCGACCTCGCCGATGTCAATCTGGAGCGCGGGCGGGGCCGCGCCGCAGTGAAGACGCTTCATGAACTGCTAGAGCGCTTCCCGTCCGCCAGCGAGGCCAACTCCGCCCGTTTACTGCTGGCACGCGAACGAATTGCTGACGGCAGAAAAGAGGAGCTAGACGAAGCGGCTGATCTACTCCGGCAACTTGGCTCAACCGAAGCCGCTCATCCGCGCCTGCGGGTTGCCGCTTGGGTTGAACTGGCCAGCCTGGAGCAGAGCACTGGGCGCTCTGCCGAAGCGGCGGACGCGCTACTGAATGCAGAATCCCTAACCGGTGAAACCATCCTGCGTATCCGCCAGCAAACCGCACGAGCCAACCTGCTGGTGGAGGAAGGAAAACCCAAAGAGGCATTCGCTCTGTTTGACGAGGCCATCCAAAGTGCGCCGGATGAGGAACTCGCGACAGAAATCCTGATTCAGAAGGCGGAGGCTCTGCTGGAAACCGGGCAGTTTGCGAAGGCAGACGCCGCATTCCAGGCCTGTCTGAATGTGACCGCTCAAGTTCCACTTCAGATCCGCGCCTTTACAGGCAAAGGCTGGAGCCTGTGGGAACAGACGCGTTACGAGGAGGCCGCCGCCGCGTTTGAACAGGCCGCCGCCACGTGTGCGGATCCGGAAGAATGTGTCACCGTCCGGGTGAAGGCCGGCGACGCCCGCTTTGCGGCCGGGCAGTTTGAGAAAGCGTATGCCAACTATCACTTCGTCACAGAAAACGCAAACGATCATCCGCTGGCCGCGCGGGCAACGTATCAGAGCGGAGCCGCGTTGCTGGAAACCGGCGATCTCGAGGAAGCCCGACTTTATTTCCGCTTAACGGAAGCGGATTACCCAGACAGCGAATTCGCGCCACGCGCCGCACTTCAGCTGGCGGGCATGTTAACCGGTGAGCCCGCGCTGCGGGAATATATCCGGGTTGCGGATCAATACACCAACGCGACAACCCGCGCCACGGCTCTCCACCAGCAGGGACTCATTCAGTTCGCATTCAACCGCTACGCCGAAGCACTGAACGTTTTCGATTCCGTCGTTGAAGCCTATCCGGAAGCGCCCGAGGCGCCGCAGGCCTTTTATATGCGCGGCTTCTGCCGTTACCTACAGGGCAATGTGGAGGCCGCGCTGGCTCTGCTCCGGGAATTTATTGAAAACTATCCGACGTCACCATGGACCCCAGAGGTTTTCTTTCTGCTCGGCGAACACACATACAACAGCGGCGACTATCCGCAGGCTCAGACCACCTTCCTTGATATCGTCGAGCGGTTTCCTCAACATGAACTCGCCGACGACGCGCTTTTCTGGACAGGCAACGCGCTGCTGAAACAGGATAGTTTTCTGGATGCGTTCAGCACCTACACCCGGCTTGCCAAAGAATATCCGCAAAGCGAAATCCTGCTGAAAACCCGATTCGCTCAGGGCGAAGCGCTGTCCGAACTCGGCGAATTCTCCCGCGCCATTCTGGCCTACGAAGAAATCATCAAGGCCGCACCGGACAGCCCGCTAGCGGATCGCGCCCGCGGACGGCTCGGAGACTGCCTCTTCACACTCGGCTCAACCGAACCGAATCGCTACAGCGAAGCGCTTGAGGCCTACCAAGCCCTCTACAACCGGCCATCGGTCCCGTTTGAACTCAAACTGCAGGCACTGTTCAAAATCGCACGCAGCGAAGAAAAAGCCGACCTCCCAGAAAACGCATTCGCACATTATATGGATGCGGTCTACAGCATCAATGAACAGCCACGTCCGCTCACCCCGGAAGCCATGCTCTGGTTTACCCGCGCGGCGCTCGAAGCCGCGCTCCATCAAGAACAACAGGGCAGCTGGAACGAGGCGGTCCATATTTATGAGCGGATTATCCAAGCAGATGCCCCCGCACAGGATGAGGCACAAAAACAGATTCAAAAAATCAAACAGGATCATCCCGAAAAGTTTTAAAAGGAGTCAATTATGCTAAATTGGATTCATAGTGGCGGGCCGGTTATGTGGCTCATTCTGGCCGGCGGATTTGTCGCGCTGGTCATTTTTCTGGAGCGCCTGTTTCACCTGCACCGGGCTCAAATTCAAGTCGATGATTTCATCAACGGAATCACCACCAACCTGAAGCGCGGCAATGACATCGAAGCCATTGCCATCTGCGACCAAACCCCCGGCCCCGCCGCCCACCTTGTCCGCACCGCCATTCTCAACCGTACAGAGTCAAAAGAAGCCCTAATCAAAGCCGTCCAACAGGCAGGCATTCAGGAAATCCCCCGGCTGGAACGCCACACCAACCTGCTGATCACGCTAGCCCAAGTGCTACCGATGCTCGGATTGCTCGGCACCGTGCTCGGCCTGCTGACCCTGCTCGTCATGCTGCAACAGAGCTCACCGCTCGCCGAGATCGGCGATCTGGCCGGCGGCCTCTGGACCGCACTGATCACCACCGCCGCCGGACTCATCACCGGAATTCCCGCCTACGCCGGCTATCACTTTCTGGTCAGCCGCGTGGAGGCCATCGCCCTCGACATGGAACAGATCAGCGGAGAAATCATCCACTTTCTGACCCGCCCCGACTCAGGAGCACCGAATGAATCGTAACGACTGCGAAGCCGTTCTGAACCTGCACCGCACGTTCCGCCCCCGCCGGCGGACCGGCCGTGGCTTTCTGACCGGAACCGTCTTTCTCGACGCCGCACTGCTGATTGCCGCCTTCGTGCTGGCCACCTCCCCTTTTGTTCAGAAACCGGGAATTCTGCTCGACCTGCCGGTCGCTGGCCAAACCGGCGGCATCCGCTTCAACGATATGGTTCTGCGGGTAACCCGAGACGGCCTGTTCTTCTTTAATGACGAGCAGGTGTCACTCGAGCGGCTCAACCCCGCCCTGCGCGCCGCCGTTCAGAAACGCCCCGGCATCGCTCTGATTTTAGAAGCGGATCAATCCCTTCCACAGTCAACCGTCTCCGCGGTTTACTCCGCCGCCGCCGGCGCCGGCTTCCGCCAGATTTTCATCGCCACGCAACATGCCGCCCCCGCTCAACCGTGAAACAACGCCTCCAGCTCAGCCCGGCGCTTACAGCCGCCATTCTATGCGCGCTACTCTGGTTCGCCTTCTGGCTAATCGCCTTTCATCCGCGACCCATCCGGAAAATAACCGCGACGGTTTATCCCGCGGCAATCTTCCTCCCCGCCGGCGCAGAAGACATTCGGGAGATCCGCTCTCCCACCCTTTTTGCCCTGCCTTCTGAACAGGGATTCAGCGGCACCTTTCCAGAATCGCACGTGAATCTGAAGCTGTCACTCGATCAGCCCGATCAGCCAAAATTCTATCTCCCGCGCGAACCGGCCGATCGGACACCGCCAACCCAGATCAGCCTGCTCGAAACTGTTCCACCTCTACAAAGCCAGCTGCCCGCGCCCGGCGCAACCCACACCGGCTCCGCCCCGCGGCCGGAACGGATCGCCCTCTTTTTTTCACCCTCACTGCAGGTCCGCATGCCCGATCCCGTGGAGCTCGACCTATCCGGCACGCTTCCCCCGTCTGTTCGCATTCACCTAACCATCCGCCCAAACGGAACAGTCGAGCAGGCACTCTTTGAAACCCCGGTTGAAAATTCGACACTGGCCGGTGCCGTACGGAAGCTGCGCTTTGCCCCGGCAGCGGAACAAACCAGCGGATGGCTCGATATCCGCTTCACCGCCGGAGGAGATTCCTGATGCCTATCGATCCTCTCCAGCTTCTTGTTATTCCGCTGATAATCGCTCTGGTCGGGATTCTCGCCGCGGCATGGGTGTATGACCTGAAAACCCTCCGGCATAAAAAAAGTAAAAACGAAACCGTCTACCGGTGCGCCGCCTGCCGCCGCATCTACACAGAGATGCACCGCACTCCCCTTGCCCACTGCCCGCAATGCGGAAAACAAAACGCGCCGGTTCGTCAGTAAATCAAGAACGCATCCGGTCGAGGCGAAGCCGGTGGCGATCATCGAACAGCCGGTGCGAACTCATCCAGACCGCGGCCAACGTGCCGAAGCCCGTTCCGCCCGCAATCAAGAATAGTAGCAGAATCTGATACCTCACCGCATCGACCGGCGAATTCCCGGCAAGAATCTGCCCAGTCATCATGCCCGGCAGGCTCACCAGCCCCGCCGCCGCCATCGAATTGATGATCGGAATTAGACCCGTGCGGACGCTCTCGCGACGGATGTCCGCAATCGCCTCGGATTTCGTCTGCCCCAGCGCCAGCCGCGTTTCAATCGCCGCGCGGTTGCTGCGCACATTCTGTGTCAGATGATTCAGCGAGAGAGACAGGCCGTTCATCGTATTGCCTAGCAGCATGCCCAGTAGTGGAATCGCGTAGCGCGGCGCATACCACGGCTCCGGCCCCACCACCACGGCCAGCGCTAGCACCGCCACCACAAACGAGGAAACAAACATCGCGCTCAGGCCCACACCAAAGCCCCATCCGCCGCGTAGCGGATTCTTCTGCCGCGCGCGCACCTCGCGACCCGCACCCAGCAGCATCACCAGCGCCATCAGCGCAACCCAGACCGGTGACGAACTCGCAAACAGTGCCTTCAGCACAAAGCCGATCAGCGACAGCTGAATCACCGTCCGTGTGGCGTTCCACAAAAGTTTCCCGCCGATGCCCAGACGGAGACGACGGCAAACCAGCGCCAGCGCGATCACCAGTAGCGCGGCCAAAGATAGATCAAACGGGGAAAGCTGGATAATTCCGTTCATTCGGCCCCCCACAGCTGAAGATGACGATCCGCCACGCGGGCAATCTGCTCCGGATTATGACTCACCCACACCACCGCCGCACCAGTTGCGTTGCGGTACTCTGCAATCACCTCTTCAACTTTCCAAACATTGGAAACATCTAAGGCCGCCGTCGGCTCATCAAGTAGCAGCACCTTCGGTTCGTTCAGCAAAAGCCGGAATAGCGCCAGCCGCTGCTTCTCCCCCGTCGACAGCCGCTCCACCCGCCACTCCAAAACATCCTCACCAAATCCCAGCTTCCCTAACGTAGACGCGACCTTCGCAGGCGTTATAGCCTGGGCGTCGCGTTTCTTCTGATCTGGTTTTTTCCCGACGTTTAGAAAACGCGACGAGGACGTCGCGTCTACGTTTCCAGATATTGGAACTTTCTGATCTCTGGCCTCTGACTTCTGATCTCTGAAGTGGTCTCCGACCACATCGGCCCACCAGGCGCTTTCAGCAGGGAGCCAGCCGACCTGTTTGCGCCACTGCGGAGCGGGCATTGTATTCCGCTCCGTTCCATCGAGCTGAATGGTTCCTTCTGCAGGGTCGAGATCCGCCAGCGCACGCAAAAGAAGCGTTTTGCCGCAACCCGACGGGCCGGATAGCACCACGCACTCGCCGCGCTCCACCGAAAAAGAAAAAGGGCCTCCGTAAATTGTGCGCAGACCCTCTGGTTTTAACCGGATCATCGACATTACAAAATTTTGAGTTTCGGCAGGTCCTGAATGTCGACAGTGCCGACAATGCGGCCTTCGTCGTCAACCACCACCAAGTCATCGATGTTTTTCTCTTCGTAGATTTTGAGTAGATCGACCGCCAGTTGATTCGGAGTCAGGGTGATCGGATTGGCGGTCATGACCGAGTCGATCGACGCTTCAGTGATGTCCGGCGTATCCATCAAGTGACGCCGTAGATCGCCGTCGGTGAAGATGCCAAGCAGTTTTTCGTCGGCATCGGCAATGGCCACACAACCCGAGCGCGCGCCGGTCATTGCCATCACGGCATCCTTCACTTTGGAGCCACTGACTACTTTCGCCAAGCGGTCGCCGGTGCGCATCACGTCAGATACTCTCAGAAGTAGCGTGCGGCCGATGGCTCCGCCGGGATGGAGTTTGGCATAGTCCTCTTTTTTGAAACCGCGGGCTTCGAGCAACACAATGGCCAGTGCATCGCCGAGCGCGAGCGTAACCGTTGTGCTAGTGGTCGGAGCCATTCCGAACGGACAGGCTTCTTTCTCCACCGCGATCGGCAAAATCAGATCGCTCTGCTGTCCGAGCGGACTGGTGTCGTCACCGGTCATAGCGATAATTTTAAGCCCCTGCCGCTTGAGAGCGGGCAGCAGCGCGATGAGCTCATCGGATGCGCCACTGTAGCTGAGCGCCAGAACAATGTCCTTTTCTCCCACAACCCCGAAATCGCCATGCATGGCTTCAATCGGATGCAACAAAGCAGCCTTGGTGCCGGTGCTGTTGAAGGTGGCGACCATCTTCTGGCCGATATGGAAATTTTTTCCGACACCAGTGACGATCACTTTACCACCGTTTTTATCCGCTTCGAGAATCCATTCGATGGCGGTGCTGAAATGGCCGTTAATCTGATCGCGCACCTTTCTCATGCCCGCGATTTCGACATCTATGATCTCTTTGGCCCGTTTCTGAAAATTCATTTTTTCTCCTGTTTACTGCCCACGAATATCACGAATCTTCACGAATAAAACCCCAAATCAAAAAAGATAAATCCCGCTCTTCCCGTATTTTACCCATTCGTGTTTATTCGTGTAATTCGTGGGTAAAAAATCTTCCAATGATTGGAAAACCCTACAGCCCTCTGTTAGATTCATCAAGAACATCGGATACGGGATATGAGATACGGGATATGAGATACGAGATACGAGATAGGAGATGCGAGATGCGAGATGTGCAGTTTTCTTTCATCCCGCATCCTGAATCCCGAATCCCGCATCGGGAGCGCTCAGAATGAGCCGCGACCCTCTCACAATCTTTCCGACCGAGCTGGCTAAACGCCGGACCGAACGCCGTCTAGTTCTCGAACAAGGCGTTCTAGATTCATCCCGACTCTTCACTCAAACGGATCTAATGAATATCTGCGAGAGCGCCGCGCGCCGCGCAGGACTACTCACCGGCCGCAACCCCGGTACTGCTGAAATGCGGCTGCTGCTCGAACAAACCGCCACCGCCGTACAGTTTACCCCCCGCCAACCCCTCGCCGGACTCTCGACCGCGGCCCGCGCCGATCTGATCAAACAGCTGATCGAAAAACTCGCCTTTCTGGCTGAAGATGGAGCCTCCGTTACCGCATGGCTGCTGGCGCATGAACCGGAGCACAAACTGCACGGCCTCGGACAACTGCTTGATGCATGGCGTGCAAATTGTACAAAAATGGACATCGCCGACCGCTTTACCGTCAACACGGCTCTGTTGCAGCTAATTGAGTCCGGCGCCCTGCCGCGCGAGCTGGACGGAGAAATTCACTTCCGCGCGGTGCGCTGGTTCAACCCGTTCGAGGAACGTTTTGTCACTGCACTCAAAACCCGGCTCGGGCCCGAACAGATAAAAATCTTCTCGGTTCTGCCGGGCGAGCATGCACAGGCGGCCGGCGACCGCCTCTGCGCCGCCGTACGCAATGAACTGGGTTCCGAAGAAGAGTGGAAGCAATGGACAGAAGATTTTGCCGACGCCTACGAGGCGGATGACAGCAATATTCTGGAGGCCGACAGTAGCGAACGCGTTTCGTTTTTTGTGTCTGCCCATCCCTACGGTGAAATCGAAGATGCCGCGCGGCGTATCGCCAAAGAAATTGAAAGCGGCACCGCGCCCGACCAGATCGCGCTGATCCTGCGAGAGCTCAGCGACGGCTCTGACATCATCCCCGATGTCTTTCAACGCTTCGGCATTCCGTACTATTTCCGGCGCGGGACGCCCGCGGCGGCTCATCCGCCGGTGAAAGCCCTGCTCGCCCTACTCGCCTTTCCACAAAGCCTCTCGCGCGACCGGCTGTGCGACCTACTGCTCCACCCCGGCATCGACTGGCCCGGCGTAAAAGACCGTGAAGCGCTCGTCCAAGAAATCCGAAAAAAAGAGCCGCCGCGCCTGCATCGTCTACCCAAGGAGCTACAAAGATTTCAACTATTGGAAAAATCATCGTTTTCGGAACAGGCAAATGGCCTGATTGAACAGCATCAACTCGAGCTCCCCGAAAAAGTTCTACAGCTGATCGAAGAAATCGGGGCACTGGAGCTGCCTCAGGCCGCACCGGAACGGATGTTGTCTCTGTTTGAGGAACTACTCGATAACGTCACGCTCGACGATGAGCTCAGCACCGAAAGCGGAGTCTGGATCGTCAACCCGATGGATGCGGCGGGGCTGCGCTTCGACTCGGTGTTTATCGTCGGCATGGATGACCGCACCTTCCCGCAGATCCCAAAAGCGGACGGACTGCTGAATGCCACCGACCGCAAACGGCTGCGTGCGTTTCTCGAAGAGCACAAAATTGCCTGCCCGTGCCTCGCGCTGTCCGAAACCGGCGAAGCGCTGATTCAGGAGGAGATTTTGTTCCTGACCGCCTTGAGCAGCGCCACCGAAAAGCTGACCCTGTCATATACCCGCACAGACGCCGCTGGCAAGGAGCGTGCGCCGGGCGAATTCTTCGAACGAATGCGCGGACTGGCAGAAGTCGACAAACCGACGCACGGTGAATCGTTCCACACCATCCTGCCGCCCCATGCCGTCCGCGCCGAGGATGAGGCGCGGCAGACCGAGGCATTTCAACGTAGGACAGGCTTCCAGCCTGTCTGCACAGGCAAAGAACCGCACGACTGCAGACAGGCAGGATGCCTGTCCTACATTAAACAATGGCTCGAAGATAATCCGGAATTCAGCGCCACGGCGCTGGAGTCACTGGCGCGCAACCGATTCGTCTTCTTCCTCGAAAAGGTGTTGGGCATTAAGCCCGACCGCACCCATGAGGACGACACCGACCCGATGGATCGTGGAACCCTCGTCCACGATATTCTCGAACTCGTCTACACCGCCATCGCTGAACAGAGTGATCTGTATGCCGCATCGAATGTAGATGCGGTGTCCTCACCGCATTCACATCCGCAAAGAAACGCGATGGGGACATCGCGTCTACGTTGGAAAATTACCCAGCGGGAAATGGAAGAGTCTATTCCTTTGGCGGTGTTTGATCCGGCAAAAACCGATGAACTGCTCGCGCTGACGAGAGAAATCGCGGACGAAGAATTTGCGAAGGCGGAGCGGCGGCCGAGCCGTCATCTGGGCCATCCCGCGGTCTGGGAGACCGAAAAACGCAAACTGCATCAAGTGATCGAAAACTTTATCCGCATGGATTGCGAAACCGCACAGGCCGAAAACCGCTATCCAGCTCTGTTTGAGATGAAGTTTGATGCCAAGCACGACCTGCCGGTCGTTCTCGAGCGGGACGGGCAACAGGTTCCGCTTAAGGGGAAAATCGACCGCATTGATCTGATCTTTAACGATGACGGCGAACTCGACCGGTTACTGGTAGTGGACTACAAAGGAAAATCGAAAACCGACAACGCGGAAACCATCGCCAAGAAAACCGCGCTAAACCTCGACTGCCAACTAGCGCTCTACACCTTTGTGGCCCAGCAGAAATTCTTCGGCGCACACAACACGCCGGAGCTGAACGAAAGGGTTTGGGCGGTCTATCACCTGCAGGAGCGCGACCTGAAAAAAATGACCCGTCACTTCGGCAGCGACAAAAAGCGGCTCGTCATGACCCCGGAGCTGACCGACGCCTTCCTCGAAACGCTCTTTTCCAATGTTTGGAAATTCTCTAACGGCGACCTCGCCACCGAACCGCTCATCGCGGGCTACGAGGACTACTCCCACATCTGCCGCACCACCGCGATCGACCCAAAAGAACTTTTGAAATAGTTTTAACGAACGGCGACGCCAGCGACGCCTCGGAGTTCATCAACCGCTCGGCTCACCTCTGATAGACTACAGCCAGTCCCCATAAAACAGATCTGCATCCAATTCCTTTTGAGAAGATATTCGCTCTTATAGCTAACCAATATACCCGATTGTTCTAATCGATTTCCGATCTCTTCAGAATGGTGGTTTTGAGAAAAAACCACCGTCGTGACTGCCGGAGAAGATGTTTCATCAGCGCACAGAACGTTGAACTTTGATGCGCGTAACTGTGTGCGAAGCCATGAGGCTTTTCTATTGATATCGGCATACCTTACTTTGGGATCGAGTTGCGCAAGAGCCGCCTTCAATGCGTAGATCATATTTGAACACATCGTGTAGGGAACGTCGTCTCCCTCGTAGCACGACAAGTCTAGATACCGAGGGAGCACCCCGGTCTTTTTTTCTATGATTCCATTTTCAAAAACGAAGGATAGTCCGGGGAGTGAGGCCAAGCCTTTATTGCTAACGCCAGAAGCCAAATAGACATCCCTAAGGTCTACAGGGACTGTTCCAATCGAACTAATCGCATCGACGCACAAACGAATGTCTTGCTCGAAAGATGTTTTCTGCAATCGAGAAAGATCATTAAGCATTCCCGTCGATGTTTCGCAGTGGCTAAACCAAATCCAGTCTAGGTCAGGATTTTCCGCCAACACGCTTTCTATCGCGTCATAGTCAAAAGCCTCCCCCCACGGTTTTTGAATTTTCTGAAAACGAAGTCCGCACCGTCCCGCATGATCTAGAAGACGTTCCCCGAACTCCCCATTGCTAAGGATAAGCCCTCTTGAATCGCGCAACGAAAGATGCGAGGCAATCACGTCGTTGGCCAGTGTTCCCGATCCCGAAAGAATACTCACGCGATCCGCATTCACCAGATCACACAACATCTGTTTTGTTTCACGTATATCTTCCACAAACCTGCGGGAGCGATGTGACACAGGCGGCTCACAGAACGCCCGCTGAACTTCCTTCGTTGGATTCACCGGGCCGGGAAGCATATACATAATGGGATTCATTGATTGCGCGTCGTGTACCGCATTGTTGATGAGATCGGAAACCACGCCGAACATGGGTTGATATTGTGCATCAGGAGTCCCGACCAATGGCCCGAACGGAGAGAACCCCATATGGTGATAAAGACGTATTTGACGAACCGTTCCGGAAATAACGAGTAAATCATGCCCATGATCAATGCAATAATTCGCTGTTTCGCGAAGTAGTCCCTGAAATACGCCCCCTCGTCGGCAGCCCTTTTCCACAGCCAGCAGACGAACCTCACAGAGAGATTTATGAGGAGGAAGATGCGAATTAACATCCTGCAATTTTTCATCTAAAGAAAAAGGCCGCTCATTTCGCAAGGCAAGCATTCCAATGACGCGCGGTTTCTCAACACAAATAACATACCGGTTTTGATCATGAAATTTGTCAACCAGCCGTTTCTCTTCCGAAGAGTCGTGCTGAGGGATTTCCTCTACGAATGTTTTATAATTAAGGCGATGTATCTGCTCAAACTCCCACGGTTCCGAGGCCAGCTTAAAGCATCGGTGAAGAGGGGAACTTTCGATGCAACGGTCTTTTTCAGCGGCCCTTGCGATCCGGACCTTATGAATCGCTAAAATTAAACAGGATGAAGCAGCGATCGAAACAATGTGAGAGGGCGGACTTTTTATTATCAATGCGATGAAAATAAGACTGCTAATGCCCACGAGCCCAGATTTTGTAACCCCACGAAAAAACAGAAAAGCTACTGCCGTCACGACCGCCAGACCCAGCGCAAGGCGGAAATCCATGACCAACAGCGCTCCAATCAATGCCGCTACACCTTTACCTCCCCGAAACGACATCTGAACAGGGTAGATATGCCCAACCACAACAAAAAATAGACAAAAACCTACAATATATGAATCCAGTCCTGCATAAATGGGAACGGCAACCGCGAGAGCGCCCTTAAAGACATCCCCCACCAATGTCGTAATAAAACCCATGTTTCCGGTGACGATTCCGGCATTTCGAGCTCCGGGATTCCCGGTGCCCTCCTTGCGAATATCTCGCCCTGTTCGAAAACGAACATAATAATAAGCAAAGCAGATACAGCCCAACAGATATGCGAACAGAATCGATGCAATGGCCGTTACTTCAAGTGGCAATAGATGAAACGCTCTAAGCATTTTGATCTCCATGTGGAAGCGCATGCACGAAACGATATCCGACATCGAACGTTTTTTCGTTTCGAAGCCATCCATGTTTTTCATCCCATCGGCCACTACTTAGATCCGCAGTGAGCCGCGCCACGCCGTCTCGAATCTCCATCGAGTCAGCGAGGGCAAACGAAGAAATGCCCAAGCGAATGCGCTCGTCCAAATAAAACTCTGGACGATTCCAGACAGCCCCCGCGAACAAATCCTTCATATCCGCCGGAAGCTCGAAAGGGATGCTGCGCACGGAACCCTTCGTTTGTGAACGAATCGCGGATTCCACCTGCTCAATTGGCGGGAAGAAATCGAAGCAATCCGCCCAAACTTTGGGAAAATAATCCGCAAACCATGGCTTTTCGATTTTCCGCGGATCAAAGGTAAAAAGTACGATTGGGCCGGTCGAACACACTCGTCTCATTTCCTTCAATGCAATCTTCGGCTCCTTAAAGTGATGAAAAGCAAGAATGCTAAATACCCCGGCAACCGCATTGTCCGGCAAAGGAATATTCTCCGCCGTGCCCGCCTTGAACTCAACGTTTGAATGCTCCTCAGCCTGTTCTCGCATCACAACAGAGGGTTCTACCGCAACAACACTCATTCCATGATCCGCCACGGCCCGACTATAATTTCCTGTTCCGGCACCTATTTCAGCAAGAACACTTCTTGGAGGAAGTGCGAGAAGATTTAAAAGTGCGGTTGCAAGTCTTTGATCTGCACATCGTCCGTGAATGTACCCTACTCCAATTTCATCATAAATGGCCTCGCTCATCGTCCTACACCTCCCTTTTCCGGTGAAATAGTTTCGTGCACCAACCGGCAAAGGCAGAGAAGAGTTTCTTCAACCGCCTGCTGCTCCGTCTGCGAAATCCCCTTCGAAACTTTTTTTATTCCTTCAAAATACAACGGCTCAGCTATCGAGAGATGATCTGCTCCCTTGGGGGTCAGCGTTACGATCTTGATTCTACGATCCCCCTTCTTCGACTTCCTCGCCACCAGTCCGTCGCGTTCAAGACGATCGACCAGCCCGGTGATATTTGCACGATTCACCAACACGCACCGACTCAGGCCCACCTGAGTTGCTCCGTCGGCGAACTGATATCGCAGAAGCATAAGAATATTAAATTGTGCTTCTGTGAGTCCCGTATTGCTAAGCAACTGTCGACCCGCAGTGCTAAGCATACGGGAGGCAAGCATCACGGTCATAACAAACTCGTGACTCGGATCCTTGACGGGATTCGGTAGACCCAGCCAGCCCTGTATGGTTTCTTTACCCTTTCTATCGTTCATAACGATACTGTTAATATATTAACAGTTTGTGGTCAAGCTCCTTTTCCCGGCCCATTCATCCACGACAACCAATGGAGTTCCAAAGGGTTGGAAAACTTTATGGGTGAAGACTCCCTCCTTCGCCAGGGCTTCGGCGGGCAGGCAGCCTTCTGGGAAATAAAAAAAGCCCTTCCATAAGGAAGGGCTTTTTCGTGAGGCGAACTGAGGGTTACTCAGCAGCTTCGGGTGCAGCCTCAGGTGCCACTTTTTCTTCGGCCTGGGCTTTGGCATCTTTTTCAGCCATGGCCGCTTTGCGGCTGAGGCGGATTTTGCCGTCGCGATCGACGTCGAGCACTTTGACCGACATGGTGTCGCCCTCTTTGCAGATGTCTTCGACTTTGCCGACGCGGAAGTCAGCGAGTTCGGAAACGTGCACGAGGCCGTCTTTACCGGGGAGGATTTCAACAAAGGCGCCAAAATCACGGATGGTTTTGACGGTTCCTTCGTAGATGGCTCCAATTTCGGCTTCGGCACAAATGCCGTTGACCACTTTGAGCGCGCCGAGCATGGCTTCACCATCGGAGCTGAAGATGCTGACGGTTCCGTCTTCTTCAACGTCGATCTGCACGCCGTAGGTTTCGGTGATGCCGCGGATGACTTTCCCACCGGGGCCGATGAGGGCACCGATTTTTTCCGGGTCAATCTTAACCACTTCAACGCGCGGTGCGTGGATGCTCATTTCTTCACGCGGAGCGTCGATGACGGTCTGCATGTAGTCGAGGATTTCGAGACGACCTTTAAGAGCCATTGCGAAAGCGCCTTCGACCTGATCCCAGTTGAGACCGTTGATCTTGAGGTCGACCTGGAAGGAGGTGATTCCTTTACGGGTACCCACCACTTTGAAGTCCATGTCGCCGCAGTGATCTTCGGTTCCGAGGATGTCGATCACGAGGTCAGACTGCTCCCCTTGGGTAAAGAGACCCACGGAGATACCGGCGACCGGCGCTTTGATCGGAACACCCGCGTCCATGAGGGCGAGGGTACCGACACAGGCAGAGGCCATGGAAGACGATCCGTTGGAACCCATGATTTCGGAAACCACGCGCACGGCGTAGGGGTAGTTATCGGGCAGGATCGGAACGAGACTGCGTTCAGCTAGATTCCCGTGGCCGATTTCGCGACGACTAGTGAAGCCGAGGCGACCACACTCACCCACGCAGTAAGGCGGGAAGTTGTAGTGCAACATGAATTGCTTTTCGTTCGGGCCGCCGGTGACGGCGTCCATGGACTGCGAATCTTTTTTCGGGCCGAGGGTGATGGTCGCGAGCGCCTGAGTTTCCCCACGGTTGAAGATAGCGGAACCGTGCACACGCGGCAGGACGCCGACCTGTGCTTTCAATTCACGCATTTCATCGAAGCCACGTCCACCGATACGTATCTTTTTGTTGAGTACATTGTTGCGGAGGGTTTCGATTTCAAGTGCGTGGAAGGCGTGGCCGTAGTCGTCGTCGGTCATTTCCGGGAAGAGTTCAACCATCTTCACTTTGACTTCTTCTTTCAGCGCGTCCATTGCAGCGTGACGTTTCAGCTTGGCACCCTCTTCGAGGATGGTGCTGAATTTATCGCCTGCGATTTCGCGGGCCTTGTCGAGGAGCGTGGTGTCTTTTTCTTCTACAACCACTTTCCATTCCGGCAGGCCGAGCTGCTTGCGCAGTTCGAACTGAGCGACAATGATCGGCTGGATGGCTTCGTGCCCCAGTTTCATGGCAGCAATAAAGTCGGCTTCGCTGATTTCGTCGGCAGAGCCTTCGATCATCATCGTTTTTTCGGCAGTCCCTACGTAGGTGAGGTCGAGGTCGCTTTTGAGCATCTGCTCGTGGGTCGGGTTGATGACGAATTCACCATCGACACGGGCGATGCGTACGCCAGCGATCGGGCCACCAAACGGCAGGTCGGTCAGCAGGAGCGCGGCGCTCGATGCGTTGATGCTGAGGAAATCGCACGCGCGGGTGCAATCGGTGGACATCAGCGTGTTGTGGATCTGGACTTCATTATAGAACCCTTCAGGGAACAGGGTGCGGATCGGACGGTCCGTTACACGCATGGTGAGAATTTCCGATTCGGAAGGACGAGACTCACGCTTGAAGTATCCCCCGGGAAAACGACCCGCGGCATAAAATTTTTCACGATATTCGACCTGTAGCGGGAAGAAGTCGCACCCTTCGCGCGAATTACCCGTGGTAACGGCCGAGAAGACGACGTTGTCGCCGAACTGGCAGGAGACAGCGCCAGCGGCTTGCTGTGCGAGGACTCCGGATTCAAAACTCATCGGCATGCCGCCGACTTCGAACTCTACTTTTACTGTATCTTTCATTTCTTTCCTTACTTCTGCATCCATTGCTGCCGGGAGCCTGCGAGGCCGGATGCGGTTGCCTCTATAAGTGGAACGTCCCCAAACCGGGGCGGTTTTCGCCTGTAAACCAGGCGTTAAACAAAACAGCCCCGCAGAAGTGCGGGGCTGAACTGGCGTACTTAGCGACGAAGGCCAAGGCGCTTAATCAATTCCTGATAGCGCGTTACGTCCTGCTTCGTCACATAACTAAGCAATTTGCGGCGTTTGTTGACCATGGTAATCAGGCCACGACGTGAGCTGTGGTCTTTTTTGTGCACTTTGAGGTGCTCGGTCAATTCCGCGATACGGCTAGTCAGCAGTGCAACCTGCACTTCAACCGAACCGGTGTCGCGATCGTTCTTTTGATACTCTTTTTTGATTTCCGCTGTAGCTGCCTGATCCACTAGTGGCTCCTTCTATAAAACTCTTATTTTTTGTCTGTTTCTATTTGAGCGCCGCAATATACAGGCGGTCTCACCCCTTGTAAACCCCATACTCCAACAAAAAACACCCCATTTAAGGGAGGATTATTGGAGAGTTGGAGTGGTGGAATCGTGGAGGAACAGGCCCCATTCATCCAATACTCCATCATTCCATCATTCCATTCTCTATCGTGCGAGGGCCTTCATGGCACCCATGGAGGCACGTAGTTCCTCGCCGACAATCTCAACCAGGTGGTTACGGATCTCTGAATTCACTTCGACCAGAATCTGGTTATCAACCGACAGGTCGGTCAGCTCAAGCCCTTTGCCAATCACATCCGTGTCGATACCGGCCATAAACTCTTCGAGCATCGGCGCGGCGGCGTGAGCGAAAAGGTAGCAACCGTACTCGGCGGTATCGGAGATGATGCGGTTCATTTCGAACAGCTTCTTACGTGCAATCGTGTTGGCGATGAGCGGCGTCTCGTGCAAGGACTCGTAATAGGCCGATTCCGGCTGAATACCCGACTCAACCATCTCCTCGAAGGCCAGTTCCACACCGGCTTTCACCATGGCGACCATCAAAATCGCTTTATCGAAGTGTTCCTGTTCCGTAATTTCACCGGCGGCTTCGGTTGCTTCGAACTCAGATTCGCCGGTGGCTTTGCGCCAGCGCAGCAGGTTGACGTCGTCTTTGGCCCAGTCTTCCATCATCACGCGGGAGAACTCGCCAGAGATAATGTCATCCATGTGTTTTTCGAACAGCGGGCGCAGGATAATCTTCAGCTCTTCGGACAATTCGAAAGCTTTCAGTTTGGCCGGATTGGTCAGGCGATCCATCATATTGGTGATGCCGCCCTGCTTCAGCGCTTCGGTGATGGTTTCCCATCCGTACTGAATCAGCTGAACCGCCCAAGCGTTGTCGATGCCGTTGGCAGTCATCTTGTCGTAGCAGAGCAGCGCGCCGGCTTGAAGCATACCGCAGAGGATGGTCTGCTCGCCCATCAGGTCGGACTTCACTTCGGCCACAAAAGAGGATTCCAGCACGCCGGCGCGGTCGCCGCCCTGCGCAACGCAAAGGGCTTTGGCGATTTCCAAGCCATTGCCGTTCGGATCGTTTTCGCCATGGCAGGCAATCAGCGTCGGAACGCCGAAGCCGCGCTTGTACTCTTCGCGCACTTCCGAGCCCGGAGACTTCGGAGCCACCATAATAACCGTCAGATCCTCGCGGATCAGCACGCCTTCTTCGACAATATTAAACCCGTGGGCATAGCAAAAGGTCGCGCCCTCTTTCATCAGCGGAACAACCGTCTCGACCACATTGGTGTGCTGTTTGTCGGGAGCCAGGTTCATCACGATGTCAGCGGACGGAAGCATTTCCGCGTAGGTGCCGACCGCAAAGCTGTTTTCAGTGGCGTTGAGGAACGACTGGCGTTTTTCAGTAATCGCCGCGTCGCGCAACGTGTAGGAAACGTCTAGACCGCTATCGCGCATGTTCAGACCTTGATTAAGGCCCTGTGCGCCGCAGCCGACGATCACAATCTTTTTGCCCTGAACGGCAGTGGTGCCGTCGATAAATTCCGAAGCGTCCATAAAGCGGCAGGTGCCCAGTTCATCAACCTGACGGCGAAGCGGAAGCGTGTTAAACCAATTCTGTCCCATGAGAGTTCTCCTTCTTTTAATTAAAAACGGCTCGAAGGGTATCTCAACTCCCGTATTGCGTAAATTGATTTAATATGAATACTATATTGCGAAATACACAATAAAAGAAACCGCCCCCGAATCACACGAATAGGTACAAATAGGCGCGAATTAAAACATCCAGATTCGTGTTCATTCGTGTGATTCGTGGGCCAAAAAATATGAACATTCACGAACTAAATAATTTCCTGACTCTGGCCGATCTGCTCCACTTCGGGCAGGCCAGCCGCGCGTGCAACCTGAGCCCGTCGGCGCTGACTCGCTCAATTCAAAGGTTGGAAGGGGAAATCGGCCAGCCGCTCTTTACGCGCGACAACCGCAACGTCGCCCTCACCCCGGCGGGCGAACGGTTCAAGACCTACGCCCTGCACGCACGGTCCGACTGGAACTCCCTGAGGGAGAGCTTGCGGGAAGAACCGGCTGTTTCCGGTACCCTTTCCATCTACGCATCCATCACCGCCGTCTACAGTCTGCTGCCCGAACTGCTCGAAACCTACCGCGCCGCGCACCCGCAGGTGCAGCTCGAGCTCAACACCGGCGCCGCCGAGCAGGCGGTCGATCAGGTGCTCGCGGGCGAAATCGACCTCGCAGTCGCCGCCCTGCCCGACCGCCCTGCCGCGCGGATCGAATTTCTACCCCTGGCCGAAATCCCGCTGGTTTTTATTGCGCCGGTTAGCGGAGAGTTTTCCGCCCCGCCGCGCGTGCGCGGCCGGCTCGATCTTTCAAAAGCTCCGCTCGTGCTGCCGCGCAGCGGGCTGTCGCGCAGTCGACTCAACAAATGGTTAAAGGGGAAAGCAATCCAGCCGGACATTCGCTCCGAGGTTTCAGGAAACGAAGCACTGATCGCCATGGTGCGGCTCGGATGCGGCATCGGCGTTGTTCCACAGCTGGTGCTCGAACGCAGCCCCTTCCGCGACGAAGTGCAGATTCTAAAAAACGCCCCGCAGCTCGACCCCTACTCCGTTGGCCTCTGCGCCGCCAAACGCTCCCTCACCCGCCCCGCCGTGAGGGCGTTCTGGACGTTAGCTGAAGGCTAACCCAGAGGTCAGAGATCAAAGATCAGAGGCTAGCTTTCCAATGATCGGAAGATTTTTCACCACGGAATACACCGAAAACACGGAAGTTTCCCCGAAAGCGTAGCGATAGATAATTTTTCCGAAGGTAAAATAACGACTAACGGGAGTGGTTCATGGTTGGAAAAACAAAAAACGGGCCCTCGAAAGAGAGCCCGTTTTTTTATGTGCCATTCGCGTGGCGAGTTGGGTGCAAGTGCAAGAGCCGGAAGGTGAAGCTGTGGTGTCCCACCGCGAACCTTTCGGCCCGACGCAAATGCGCCTAAATCGCCGCGCCGAATGTTAGTTTTGGCCGCGACCGCCAACACCCTTGGTGCCTTTGGCAATCGCTTTTGCCACGCCTTTTGGACGTAGCGAACGGGAAGCTGCACCCGCCTGCCACATTTCGGAGTCGTGGATGGCTTTAAGCTCTTTATCCAAACGCTCTTTGTAGTTTTTCGCACCGCAGACTTTCAGCACGCGCTTGGCTTCGTCTTTGTTTTTGACCGCTTTATAAAGGTCTTTAAAGACGGGCAACGTAGCTTTTTTGAATTTCGGAGCCCAGTCGAGCGCGCCGCGCTGTGCGGTGGCCGAACAGTTGGAGAACATCCAGTCCATACCGTTTTCATCGACGAGGCGGATCAGGCTTTGGGTAAGCTCTTCGACCGTTTCGTTGAACGCTTCGGATGGGCTGTGTCCGTTTTTGCGAAGCACTTCGTACT